>TARA_R110000787_G_scaffold16622_20_pt1 | contig 69465 bp, 64 predicted proteins | sample TARA_R110000787 | Tara Oceans TARA_R110000787 (sample SAMEA4397920) | marine metagenome | biome: Polar Biome; feature: [DCM] deep chlorophyll maximum layer (ENVO:01000326); material: water (ENVO:00002006), including particulate matter (ENVO:01000060) such as... | depth 35 m | reverse complement strand
GGCTCGACCTCAAGCGCATGGCCGGCAAGATGTTCGGTGGCGGCTTCGATATGACGGCGGTTGCTGTTGCTACAGACAAGCTGACCGTGGAGACCGCCACGAAGGTCGAGAATGCCAATATCAAGAAAGCGATCCTGCAGACTGCCGGGATGGATGTTGCCGATGGTACGCTGAATTTTACCAGCAACATGAAAACGACGGGCCTCAGCGAATATGACCTGATCCGCAATCTCAACGGCACTGCAAACCTCGCTGTTACGGACGGGCTGGTGAATGGCTTCGATCTGGATGCGCTGTCGGACAAGCTCAACAACCCGGTGAATGTTGCCGGTCTGTTGTCGCTGGTGACGCAGGGTATTTCAGGGGGACAGACGCGGTTTCAGGATCTCAAGGGGACTTTCAGGGCGACCAATGGTGTGGTCGAGACGAATGACCTGAAGGTGACAGCAAAATCCGGCACGGCGACAACGGTGGCAAAAGCCGATCTGGCTGACTGGAAGATGAACGGGTCTTCTGTTGTCCAGCTGACCCGGATTGACGGTGCGCCGCCGATCAATGTCCGTTTCAGCGGCCCGCTGGACCAGCCGAACCCGACTTTCGACATCAATGCCTTTCAGGCTTTCATGCTGGCCAATGGTCTGGTCAAGGGTGTCGGCGGACTGGTCAAGGACGGCAAGGATATCGTCAAGGGTGCCGGTGGCGGTGTCGGCGGTGTGGTGAAAGGCATTCTCGGCACGCTGGGCGGTCAGCAGCAACAGACGACGCCGCAGACCCAGCAACCTTCTTCGTCTTCCGGAACGGCAACACCGCCGCCTCAGCAGCAACAGCAGGACAACAATCCGCTGAACAACCTGCTCCGGGGCGTGCTCGGCAACTAGGCCGGGTTTCAGATCAGGCCGCGCTGCACCTTACAGGTCGGCGTGGCCCTTATTATCCGGTTTGCCACCGATCTCATCTGATTGCGGTTGACGATAACCGTCGCGTCCTCAACAAGGTGGGGTCATGACATATCCTGATAATTTCCCGGCTTCGCTGACTACCTTTCTGACTGTTTCGGACGGCTGCCATGGCTGCTGAAGCACCGATCCTTTCGCTTCGTGATGTCGAAGTTCATCTCGGCGGGGACCCGCTTTTCGGGCCGCTGGAAATGTATCTGGCGGCCAGTTCCCGGTCTTGTCTTGTCGGACGGAACGGCACCGGCAAGTCGACCCTGATGCGGATCATTGCCAATCAGCGCCAGCCAGATGCGGGGGAGCGGTTTGCGGCCCCCGGACTGCGCGTTGCCTATCTGGCGCAGGAGCCGGATTTCAGTGCTTTCAAAACTGTTGGTGAATTTGTCGCCGATGGTCTGGCGGATCCGGATTCCACCTGGCTGGCGGATTCCGAATTGCTGGAAGCCGGACTGGATGCTGACCGCGACCCGATGACCCTGTCCGGCGGTGAAGGCCGGCGGGCGGCACTGGCCCGGATGTTCGCTGGTGAACCGGATTTCCTGCTGCTGGATGAGCCGACCAACCATCTTGATATTCCGGCCATTGAAGCGCTGGAAGACAAACTGTCGAAATATCGTGGCGGTTATCTGATCGTCAGCCATGACCGGACCTTTCTGCGCCGCCTGACCAGGGAAGTTCACTGGCTGGATCGCGGAATCATCCGCACCGCCCCGACCGGTTTTGACGGTTTTGAAGACTGGATGGAATCGGAGCTGGCCCGCGAGGAAGAGGAAGCGCACAAGCTTAACCGCAAGATCGTCCGCGAAACCGCCTGGTTGCATAAAGGTGTCACGGCACGTCGCAAGCGGAATATGGGTCGCCTGCGCCGCCTGAATGATCTGCGGCAGGAACGGGCAAACCGGCGGGCTCCGACCGGGCAGGCCAGTCTTACTGCCGCTGCCGGGGAAGCATCCGGGAAGCTGGTGCTTGAGGCGGTGGATGTCAGCAAGAAGTATGACGACAAAGTCATCCTTGATCATTTTTCGACCCGGATATTGCGGGGCGACCGGATTGCCATCATCGGGCGGAACGGAGCAGGCAAGACCACGCTGCTGAAACTGCTGCTGGGTGATATCCAGCCTGACAGCGGTACGGTACGGCTGGGGTCGCGTCTCGACATTGCCTATATCGATCAGCGACGTGACGCACTCGATCCGAATGCGACGTTGTGGGATACGCTGTGCGACAGCGGTGGCGATCATATCGATGTGCGGGGCACGCCGCGGCATGTGGTCTCCTATCTCCGCGATTTCCTGTTTGATGAAAGTCAGGCGCGCAGTCCGGTCCATGCCTTGTCCGGGGGAGAGCGGAACCGGCTGATTCTGGCAAAGAAGCTGGCGAAACCGGCTAATCTGCTGGTGCTGGATGAGCCGACGAATGATCTCGACATGGAAACCCTCGATCTGCTGGTTGAGGTATTGTCGGATTACGAGGGGACGTTGCTGCTGGTCAGCCATGATCGCGACTTCATCGACCGGCTGGTAACGGGTACTTTCGCGCTCGAAGGTGATGGCAAGGCGACGGAATATCCCGGCGGCTATACCGATTATCGCCGCCAGCGTCAGGCTACGACCGAACTGGGAGATGACCGCCGGGGGACAAAAGCCTCAGAATCCCGGAAATCGGCCCGTCCTGCGGCAAAGCTGAGTTACAAGGATCAGCGCCGGCTGGATAATCTGCCGAAGGATATTGCCCGTCTCGATCAGGCCATCGAGAAGCTGGAAAAGATACTGGATGATGCCGGTCTGTTCAGTCGCGACCCGGATTCTTTCAACGCAGCGGTTGCCAGTCTGGACAAGGCGCGTTCAGATAAGGCGGGTATGGAAGAAGAATGGCTGGAACTTGAAATGAAACGCGAAATGCTGGCGGAAGGCCAGACCGGGTGACACCCGGACACATATTGCTGGCGCTCTGCGTCATGTTGATCTGGGGTGTGAATTTCGCAGTCGCCAAAGTCACGGTTGCGGAACTGCCCCCCCTGTTTGTGAATGCTATCCGTTTTGCCCTTGTGGCTGCCATCCTGCTCCCCTTCGTCCGGATTCCCCGGGACAAGCTGAAAGACATCTTCATTCTTGCCACCATCATGGCGCCGTTTCATTTCGGCCTGATGTTTGTCGGCCTGACCGGCACGGATGCTGCCGCCGCCGCGATTGCCATGCAGCTCTCGGTTCCCTTCGCCGCCCTGATGGCGAGCTTTTATTTCCATGACAAACTGGGTGCCCGCCGCACCATCGGTATGATTATCGCCTTTACCGGCGTCGTTGTACTGGCAGGTGAACCACGCATGGACGGTGAACTGTTCCTGCTCGGCATGGTCGTGCTGTCGGCGGCGATGTGGGGTGTCGGCAATATTCAGATAAAGCGTATCGGTGATATCAATCCCTTTGCGCTGTCTGCCGGAATGGCGATGTTTGCCGCGCCGGAACTGCTGGTCCTGTCGCTGCTGCTGGAGCAGGGCCAGATGCAGGCTGTCCGCACCGCCGACTGGACCGCCTGGGGCGGGGTGATCTACATGGTCGTGCTGGTGGCGATTGTCTCCTATGCGATCTGGTATCACCTGCTGAAAATTTATGCGGTCAATCAGGTCGTACCTTTCAGCCTGCTGGGTCCTGTATTCGGGGTTGCTGCCGGTATCCTGCTGCTGGGAGAAGTGGCGACCTGGCAGAAACTGGTTGGCGGAGCCATTACCATTGCCGGGGTTGCCATGATTACCCTGTACCGGCCCCCCGCGCCTCCCTGCGTTCCGGTGGCTGACCCGGAACAGGTCGCACAAAAGGACTGACCGTGGATATCATCGACACGCCCTCACCAAATCATGGTCCCCGGCGCGACGGGGCGGTCGTCGATATGCTGGTGCTGCATTACACCGATACGAAAGACACCGACGAGGCGCTGGCCATCCTCACCGACCCTGTGGCTGAAGTCAGCTCGCACTATCTGATCGAGGAAGACGGCAGCATTCACCGGCTGGTGCCGGAAGACCGCCGGGCCTGGCATGCAGGCGTCGCCACATGGCGGGGACAGACCGATATCAATTCAACCTCCATTGGCATCGAACTGGTCAATCCCGGTCATCGTTATGGCCTGCGCCGGTTTCCGGACGCGCAGATGGAGGCGCTGGTCGAACTCGCGGGCAGCGTGATGAACTGGCACGACATTCCGGCCCGCAATGTTGTCGGCCATTCCGACATCGCCCCGGACCGCAAGCTTGACCCCGGCGAGCTGTTTGACTGGCAATGGCTGGCAGAACGGGGCATCGGCCTCTGGCCGGAGGAGAAGCTCGGCGGACGTATGGAAATGCTGTCCGCCTATGGTTACGGTCCGAAACCGGGCGTCATCGCCGCCTTCCAGCGCCATTTCCGCCCGCAGAAAATCAACGGCATCGCTGACGGCCAGACCCTCGCCCGCCTTGCCGGCCTGATGGAGCTGATTAAAGAAGCGGAGTAGGCTGCCCTTTTGGTGAGTGAAAATCTCCGGTCCCGGATTATCCCGCATTTACCTCGCCTGAAACTTCGCTATTGTCCGCAGCGTCAGGCGGCTGGACGGCTGCTCTTCATCGGGTAACCGGTGAAGGGAGGAAAGTCCGGGCTCCATGGAAGCACGGTGCCGGGTAACGCCCGGCGGGGGTAACCCCAGGGAAAGCGCCACAGAAAGTATACCGCCCGGACATGTTCGCATTATGGGTAAGGGTGAAAGGGTGCGGTAAGAGCGCACCGCGATCCTGGCAACAGGAACGGCATGGCAAGCCCCACCGGGAGCAAAACCAAATAGGGGTGGCTTATGGTCGGTTTTCAGACTGTCACCCGGGTCGGTTGCGCGAGGCGTTCAGCGATGAACGTCCCAGATGAATGGTCGTCGAACCTGCATTGCAGGGGAACAGAACCCGGCTTACAGGCCGCCTGACACTCAATCTTGTCCGAAGTTGAAATCTGATCTTTGTTGCCATCCTTCGAGATGCGGCGTTGCCGCTCCTCAGGATGAGGTTTTTATGCATTCCGCCTCATCTGAGGAGGGCTGAAAGCCCGTCTCGAAGGATGAAGAGAAACGGGAGAGGGTCTTATCCGCCCCCCACATCGATCAGCTGTTGCAGCTTTTTGAGTGGCATAAAGTATTGCCTGTATTGACAAGCTTTCTGTTCTTGTAAATGATAAATAATGGCTGATGATAACCACCGACGTAATTTGGAAAATTACTATAGAGACATTAGCGTTCATGTCGAACCAATGTATGCTCGTGCTGCTGTCTCGCTTGGGCACGCTGTTAGCTATGCACAAATTGGATTGAAATGGGCTTTCCTTCTTAATGGCGGAGCGCTTGTTGCGTTGCCTCCTTTAAGCCAAATCACCGAAAAAATATCATCAAGTGATATTCGTGTTGGTGCTATATGGTTTGTCATTGGAATAATATGTGCTGGCGTTTGCAGTGTCGTAAGTTATTGGAATTTCATTAAACACAATGGATTTCTTACCTCATGCGGAGAGCGCGAGTTGTGGACAGTTCTTATCCAAAATTTTCCTGACAAATATGGAAAATTAGAAGAAAATGAGAATTATATAAAAGCAAAAAATAATATAGAGAAAGCAAGTTCACACATTAAGTGGTCTTTTCCTGTTGGAATATTGTTTGGAATTGCATCGTATTTCATGTTTTTCTTTGGTAGTATGAAGTTGGTTTAATTGATTTTGATTTGATGTCCGGTTCTACCCTCCCCCCACACCGATCAGTTGTTGCAGCCTGTCCGGATTGTCTTTCAGTTCAAGGCTGGCACCATCGAAGGCAATCTGGCCGCGGTCCATCACCACGCAGCGGGCTGAAAATGCGAGGGCAAAGCGGGTATGCTGTTCGACCAGAATGATGGCCATGCCGGTTACGTCGCGCAGCTTCGCAATGGAGCGGCCAAGTTCCTCGACGATGACCGGGGCAAGGCCTTCACTGGGCTCGTCCATCAGCAGCAGATCCGGCCCGCCCATCAGGGCGCGGCCAATCGCCAGCATCTGCTGTTCGCCGCCGGAAAGCTGGTTGCCCCGGTTGTTGCGGCGGCGGTCGAGATGCGGGAAGAATTCAAAAACCCGATCTGTTGTCCAGTCACCGCCGCGAGCGGCAACCTGAAGGTTCTCCGTCACGCTGAGAGAGGGGAAAATCTCCCGCTCCTGCGGCACAAAACCGATGCCGGCCCGGTTGCGCAGGTGCGGTTTTGAGCGTGAAATATCGGACTGGCCAAGGCTGATCCTGCCCTGATGCAGGCTGGTATGACCCATGATGGTGGACAGCAGGGTGGATTTCCCGACACCGTTGCGCCCGAGGATGCTCAGGCTTTCACCGGCTGCCAGTGTCAGGCTGATGCCGTCCAGCACGACTGTTTCGCCATAACCGGCGCTGACATTATCAAGGGTCAGAAGCGGCTCAGCCATGGCTTTCCTCCCCCAGATAGACGGCGCGTACTTCCGGGTTGCGGGCGATCTCGTCCGGGGTGCCTTCGGTCAGGACACCACCATCGACCAGCACGGAAATCCGGCTGGCAAAACGGAACACGACATCCATGTCATGTTCGATGATCAGGATGGCGATATCTGACGGCAACCCGGCGATCACGTCGAGAATGACATCGCTCTCGACAGAGGGAACCCCGGCGGCCGGTTCATCGAGCAGCAGAACACGGGGTTTCAGCGCCAGCGTGATGGCGATTTCGATCAGCCGCTGCCGTCCATAGGGCAGGCCGGCGATGGTCTTCCCGGCATCGGCGCCGACCCCGAGGCTGGTCAGGATGGCCATTGCCTCATCAAGAATCGCGGAGTTTGTACCCGCCGGCTGCCACATCCGTCTGGCAATGCCTTCCCGTTCTGACAGGGCGAGGACAACGTTTTCAAGTGCGCTGAGGCCCCGGAACAACTGGTTGATCTGGAAGGTGCGGGCAATCCCGGCACGCACCCGCTCCGCCTGTCCGAAGCCGGTGATGTCCCGGCCATTCAGGCTGACCTTCCCGGCATCGGGGGTCAGCACACCGGTTACCAGATTGACCAGAGTGGTCTTTCCGGCGCCATTCGGGCCGATCAGGGCATGGCGGGCGCCGGCTTCCAGTGTCAGGTCAACCGCGCGGGTGACATGCAGCGCCCCGAAATGCTTGTCGAGACCGGTCAGTTGCAGGGCGGCACTCATCCGGCAGACCTGCCTTTGATCCGGCGTATCAGGGCGTCGCTGGCACCCAGTAATCCGCCCCGGAAGAACAGCACGACAGCAATCAGCACTAGGCCAACACCGATTTCCCAGAACTCGGGACTGATCCGGGCCAGTTCATCCTCCAGCGCCATATAGACGGCGCCGCCCAGGAAGGCACCATAGAGACGACCTGTGCCACCAAGAACCAGAACGATCAGCACAGTGCCGGAGCGGGCAAAATCGAGCACGTCGAGGGTTACATAGGCATTGGATTGTGCAAACAGGCCCCCGGCAATCCCGGCCATCGCAGCGGAAATGGTATAGACCGTGACCAGACGTCCGAAGACCGGTGTTCCGATGGCGTTCATCCGCCGCACATTTTCCCGCACGCCAACCAGTGACCGGCCAAACGGGGAATGCACAATCCGGCGGGCAATCAGAAAGACCAGAAACAGGACGCTGAGGCTGTACCAGTAGTAATGATGGCCCCAGAGATCATTTTCGAACAGGCCGAAGATCGGGTCGATGCTGATACCCTGCAAGCCGTCGAAGCCACCGGTGACAGGGGCTGCCGTGTTGGCGGCTTCCTGCAACAGAATGGCGAAGGCCAGGGTCAGCATCAGCAGGGTAAGGCCGTGATAACGCAGCAGGACCAGACCGGATAACAGGCCCAGCGCACCACCGGCCAGCCCGCCAAACAGCAGTCCGGTCAGCGGCTCGTTCCATCCCAGCAGCGCCGACAGCATGCCGGTTGCATAAGCCCCGGCACCGAAATAGGCCGCATGGCCGAGCGATACGACCCCGGCATAACCCAGAATCAGATCCATCGAGAGGGCAAAGATGATCATGATGATGATCTGCGTGCCGAGCGCCGCATAGTCCGGCAACAGGGCAAAGGCAGCGAAGGCCGTCAGCCAGGGCAGCGCCTCGATCAGCCGCCAGCGATGGCGGTTGCGCAGATCTGCTGTCGGGTCGGTTCTGCCGGTTGCGTTCATGACGCCCGTCCAAACAGCCCGGCTGGCCTGTAGAGCAAAATGGCCACTGTTGCCGCATAGATGAAGAAGGCGCCGCCATCGGGCCAGAGATACTTGCCGGCTGTATCCAGCACGCCGAGCACGATGGCAGCGACAAAGGCCCCGCCCATGCTGCCCAGCCCGCCGACGGCGACAACGATCAGGAAAAATACCAGATACTGAATGGCGAAAGTCGGCGACATGCCGACGATCTCGATGGCCAGTCCGCCACCAAGGGCCGCCAGTCCGCTGCCTATTGCGAAGACCAGAACGAACAGCCGGTCGACATCGATACCGACAGATTGCGCCATCTGGCGATTGTCGACCGCAGCGCGGATTTTCGCGCCGAGCAGGGTGCGCTCAAAGGCAAACCACAGGATCGCCATCATGACACAGCCGATGAGGATGATGAAAAAACGATAGGTCGGGACTTCACGAAACCCGAGATCAACCTGACCGGTCAGGAAGTCCGGCATCGGGATGGCCGGCGGGGCAGGGCCGTAAATGAAGGTCACAACGCCGATCGTCACAAAGACCAGTCCGATCGACAGCAACACCTGATCAAGCTCTCCCGCTTTATAAAGCGGGGCATAGAGAAAGCGTTCAAACGGGATGCTGCCAATGCCGACAACAACCGGTGCAATGGCGAGTGCCGCGACAAAAGGCACGCCATAGCCAGTCATCAGGGTGACCAGTACATAGCCACCAACCATGGCAAAAGCGCCATGCGCCAGATTGACGAACCCCATCAGGCCCATCGTCACGGATAACCCCACCGAGATGATGAACAGCAACATGGCATAGGCCAGGCCGTCAAAAAGAATGCTGATCAACGCTTCCATGACAAGGATGGTGGCCGCTACAACCGCCGCGCGTCAAGCATCTGCTGCGTCAGTCGAGTCTTATGCCATTGCGACGCAGCCAGTCGGCGAAGTTATCCCGCTCCGGGCGCGACAGCTGCCGGGTGACATTTTCGGACCAGACGCATTTCTCCAGCTCGCCATAGAGATCGCGATGGCGCTGGCTCCCGGGGGCAATCGGCTGGCGCTCATGAGCCCGTTCATCATAGGCGGCAACTTCGTCGGTGAGGTTTGAATCATCATAGGTTTCGTGATGAACGACGACTGACGGTGGCAGGCGGAGTGAGACCGGCCGCCGCCGGGCGGGCCAGCCGACGCAGAGCCCGGCAATCGGGAACACGCCTTCCGGAAGAGCCAGCAGTTCCTGCAGTTCGTCCAGCCGGTTGCGGATGTAACTGATCGGACAGGCGCCAAGACCTTCGGCTTCCGCTGCGATGACAAAACTCTGCAGGGCGATGGCCGCATCAACGGCGGCGTTCATGAAGGTATCGGCGACATTGTTCTGATAATCATGTTCCCGCCACGCCGCGAGCCGCCGGATACGACGTACATCGCCAAGGAAGATCATGACCAGCGGTGCGTCAGCGATCCAGGGCATGGTGGGCACCAGATCAGCCAGCTTGCCGATACGCTCCTTATCACGCAGCACCATGATGGAATATTGCTGCAGGTTCGACTTTGTTGGCCCGGACTGGGCGCAGGCCAGCAGGATTTCCAGCAAATCATCATCAATCGGGTCGGGCTTGAAGGCGCGGCAGACACTGCGCCCGAGGATGCTGGCAACGGTTCCTTCTGCGGCCCGGTCTGCACCGGTCGTTGTTTCCAGTCCGAATCGCTCAGTTATCTGATCGGCTATGGTGCGGGTCATGCTGTCATCCTTTCATAACGTCATCTCTGCCCGGCAGGGTCGGATAGTGCCGGGACATGACACTCCATCCCGCAACCGGACAGGGATGGAGTGTCATAGGCACCGGTTCAGTTCAGCAGGTTGTAGCGGGCATCGCCATCGCGTTCGATCTGCGCCGGCAGATTAACTTCCCAGTCGAGATAATAGGTCGCGGCCTCGGCATTGTTGTAATGCCGGTCATGGACCCAGAAATGGAAGTCGAGACAGTCCTGATCGGAAGGTGTGTCAGGGCTTGCAGCCGTTTCATGGCCCGCCGCTTTCCAGGCAGCAAGACCGCCGGAGAGATAGCAGACATCCCTGAAGCCGAGGCGTTCCAGATCAGCTGTTGCAAAGCTGGCCAGCGCACCGTCTTCAGAGACCACACAGACCGGTCCGTCGGCGAGGGTCAGTTCAGACAGACGCGACCGGTGCCACCAGATTGCATCCGGCACATGTTCCTGCCGGAAAGTCATGTCGGTCGAGACATCAATCACCGTGTAGCTGTCACGCTTGTCATGCAGTGTGGCAGCGTCAATTGCGGCCACACCCCCGGCAACCGGGTAGGCGGGCATACCGGTTTCAACCGGGCCGGAGGCGATACCACCTTTCAGGACATAAACATCCCAGCCCATCTGGGTCAGCCAGTGGCCACTCATTACCGCACGGACTTCCGTATCGTCGGTCAGCACGATGCGGGCACCAAGCACTGCAATCCAGGTATCAGATGCCTGTACCAGCTGGCCGCCCGGTGCATTGATGGCGCCGGGGACATGTCCGGCGAGATATTCATCAATCTGGCGGACATCCAGCAGGAAGGTGGTGCGGTCGGTTTCAGCCAGCCAGTTGTCCAGTGTCTCACGGTCGACACTGCCGACATTGTAGCGTTCACGAACCAGCGTGGCGCGTGCTTCGGCTGCAGCCAGCGCGCTGTCGTTCAGTTCGGTCAGGGCAGGGTCGCGGCCACGATCCAGTTCATAGCCGGCCAGTTCCCAGCCCATGGTGCCGTTACGCAGCGCGACAACCCGGTTTGGAACACCGGCATTGATCAGCGACTGTGCCCCGATGATGCTGCGGGTTCGTCCGGCGCAGTTCACGACAATTGTGGTGTCGGGGCTGGGGGCATGGGCATGAACGCGGTAAGCCAGCTCCGCGCCGGGGCAACTGGTGCCGCCGGGGATGTTCATGCGGTGATATTCAGCCTGTGTACGGCTGTCGAGGATCACGTAATCGGCTTTGTTTTCAGCCATTTCATGCAGTTCTTCGGCTGAGATCGAAGGTGTGTGGTTGCCATGCTCGACCACTTCGCCGAAGGCTTTGCAGGGAACGTTGACGCCTTCAAACAGCTCATGTCCGGCGGCTTTCCATGCCGGGTTTCCACCTTCCAGAATGACTGTCGACAGATATCCCATATCCGCCATGCGCCCGGCGGCCTGAATGGCGAGCCCGTCGCCGTCATCAACAAGGACGCAACGCACATTCTTGTTCGGAACCAGTCTGGGCAGCATCAGTTCCAGCCGGCTGGTCGGCAGGCTGATGGCATAGAACAGGTGGTTATGGACGAAACGCCCACTCTCGCGAATATCAAGCAGGGCAAGTTCCTTGCCGTCGTGGAGCATTTCCTTGAGGTCAGCCGGGCTTATCTGGGTTGTCATGGTTTTCCTGTTTTCTGTTGTTCAGGTTCTTAGGGGGGAGAGACGTATTGTTGTCCGGGATCAGCCCCGGGCGGCGAGCGCCCGGTCACGGATCTGGGTCAGGGTGGCGGAAATGGTGATCGCTTCCGGGTCAATCCGGACTTCGATGACGGATGGCTTGCCGGAGGCCTGTGCCCGTTCAAAGGCCGGACCGAAATCTTCCGTGCGGGTGACTACTTCACCATGTCCGCCGTAGGCGTCGGCCAGCTTTGCGAAATCGGGATTGGTCAGCTGGGTGGCGGATATACGGCCCGGATAATCGCGTTCCTGATGCATCCGGATGGTGCCATACATGCCATTATTGACGACGATGATGATGACATTTGCCTCGTACTGAACGGCAGTCGCCAGTTCCTGTCCGGTCATCAGGAAACAGCCATCACCGGCAAAAGCGACCACGGTCCGTTCCGGATGTGTGCGCTTTGCGGCAATAGAGGCTGGAACGCCATAGCCCATTGAACCACTGGTCGGGGCCAGCTGGGATTTGTAACGGGTGAAGCGGCGGAACCGATGGACCCAGGTGGCGTAGTTCCCGGCACCGTTGCAGACAATGGCATCTTCCGGCAGGTGCTGGCCGAGCCAGGCCATGATATCGCCCATCTGAACCGGTCCGGGCGAGACCGGCAGCTTCGTATTCCAGGAGAGGTAACTGTCATGCAGCGCCTTCACGTCCTCGTCTGCGCGGCTGACCGGTTTCATCTCTGCGACCGCATTGGCAAAGCCGCGGGCTGTTGCCGCGATTCCGAGGGTCGGACGATAGACGCGGCCCAGTTCATGCGGGTCGGCATGGATATGGATCAGCTTCTGATCCGGTTCCGGAATGCCGATCAGGGTATAGTCGGCAGAGCTTTTCTCACTCATCCGGGCACCGACAACCAGCAGCAGATCCGCCTTCTTGATACGGGCAGAAAGGTCGGGATTGAGATGAATGCCGACATCGCCGCCAAAATTCGGATGGCTGTTATCGAAATAATCCTGACGGCGGAAGGAGACGGCGACGGGCAGACCGTTATCTGCCGCGAACTTCTCCATCGCGGCCTTTACACTGGCATCCCAGCCACCGCCGCCCAGAATCATAAAGGGGTGCTTGGCGGCTGACAGCAGGTCGCGCAGCTCCGCCAGATCATCCGGTGTCGGGGCGGCCTCTGCCCGGCGATAGCGCCCGACGGTCTGTGCGCCCGGAGCCAGTTCGGCCAGCATGTCTTCCGGGAGGGCCAGAACAACCGGGCCGGGACGGCCTGATGTCGCGGTGTGGAAGGCGCGGCTGACATATTCCGGCACCCGTGCAGGGTCATCAATCTCGGCGACCCATTTCGCCATCTGGCCGAACATCCGGCGATAATCGACTTCCTGGAAGGCCTCGCGCTCGATCATGTTCCGTCCGACCTGACCGATGAACAGGATCATCGGGGTGGAATCCTGACGGGCGATATGCAGGCCGGCTGCGGCGTTGGCAGCACCGGGGCCGCGGGTCACAAAACAGATGCCGGGTTCCCCCGTCAGCTTGCCGTAGGCATCGGCCATCATGGAGGCGCCGCCTTCCTGACGGCAGACCGTGACATCGATATCCGGCGCATCAACAAAGGCATCAAGGACTGAAAGGTAACTCTCTCCGGGGACGCAGAAGACCTGCCTGACTTCCTGTGTGAGAAGGGTGTCGACAAGCAATTGCGCACCCGTTCGGGCGTTTGTGCGGTTTTCCATTGTTTCGTCCCGGAAGATGTTTCTGATTCGCTACATTCTAGCGAATGATTTCCGTGACTGCATGCAGCAAGTCGGCCTTTTCTTGACAGGCAAGGGCCGGACCATAATATGCGCGCTATGTCACAGTTTCTGCCCCGTTTCCTGCCGCGAACCCCCTGAGGGGGTATCTTGCGCTGTTGCCCACCCACCGCACGGCAGTTGTTGTGCATGTGACATCATCTTATCAGAACAGGCTTTAATCATGGTCGCTATTACTCTGCCGGATGGCAGCGTCCGCAAATATGACGGTTCCGTCTCCGCTCTCAAGGTCGCCGAAGACATCGGGCCGGGTCTCGCCAAGGCGGCGTTGCTGGCGCGTGTCGATGGTCAGCAATGGGATCTGACACGCCCGATCGAGGCGGATGCAGAACTGGCGCTGATTACCGCCAAAGATGATGATGCCTATGAATTGCTGCGCCATGACTGTGCGCATGTGCTGGCGCAGGCGGTGCAGGAGCTGTTCCCCGGAACCCAGGTCACAATCGGGCCGGCTATCGAAAACGGCTTCTATTATGATTTCGCCCGTGAAGAGCCATTCTCGACGGAAGATTTCGAGAAGATTGAAAAACGGATGGCCGAGATCGTTGATCGCGACCTGCCTTTTGTCCGGGAAGTCTGGGACCGTGATGATGCGGTGAAGCTGTTCGAGGAAAAAGGTGAAACCTACAAGGCGGAACTGATCCGCGATCTGCCGATGGATGAGGTTGTTACCCTGTATCGTCAGGGCGACTGGGTTGATCTCTGCCGTGGGCCGCATCTGCCCTCGACGGGCAAGCTGGGCAAGCATTTCAAGCTGATGAAACTGGCCGGTGCCTACTGGCGGGGCAATTCCGACAACGCCATGCTGCAGCGGATTTACGGCACCTGCTGGCCGTCGAAGAAGGAACTGGACGCCTATCTGCATATGCTGGAAGAAGCCGAGAAGCGGGATCATCGCCGGCTGGGCCGCGAGATGGACCTGTTCCATCAGCAGGAAGAAGCACAGGGGTCTGTGTTCTGGCATCCGAAGGGCTGGCATCTCTGGCAGACGCTGGAAACCTATATGCGCAACCGCCTCGACGAGGGCGGTTATGAAGAAGTCCGCACGCCCCAGCTGGTTGACCGTACCCTGTGGGAAAAATCCGGCCACTGGGACAAATTCCGCGAGGCCATGTTTGTCTCGGAAGCGGAAGACAAGATCTATGCCCTGAAGCCGATGAACTGTCCCTGTCACGTGCAGATATTCCGTCAGGGCCTGAAAAGCTATCGCGACCTGCCGCTGCGCATGGCCGAGTTCGGATCCTGCCATCGCAACGAGCCGTCTGGCGCACTGCATGGCATCATGCGGGTGCGGGCTTTTACGCAGGATGATGCACATATTTTCTGCACGGAAGATCAGATCACGTCAGAAACGAAAATTTTCTGCGACCTGCTGATCTCTATCTACAAGGATCTCGGGTTTGAAGAAGTGCATGTCCGCTTCTCTGACCGTCCGGAAGTCCGTGCCGGTTCGGATGCGATCTGGGACAAGGCGGAAGATGCGCTGCGCGAAGCCATCGAGGCCGCTGGTCTGCCCTATACGATGAATCCGGGTGAGGGCGCATTCTATGGTCCGAAGCTGGAATTTGTCCTGCGCGATGCCATTGGCCGTGAATGGCAGTGCGGCACGCATCAGGTTGATTTTGTGCTGCCGGAACGGCTGGATGCGAGTTATGTCGGTGAAGATGGCGAGAAGCATCGTCCGGTGATGCTGCATCGTGCCATCCTCGGGTCGTTTGAGCGTTTCATCGGTATTCTGATCGAACAATATGCAGGCAAGTTCCCGCTCTGGCTGGCGCCGCAGCAGATTGTCGTCGCCACCATCACGTCGGAAGCTGATGACTATGCCCGGGAAGTAACGGCTGTGCTGCGCAAGGCCGGGCTGCGGGCAGAGGTTGATGTCCGCAACGAGAAGATTAACTACAAGGTCCGCGAACACAGCGTGAAGAAGGTGCCGGTCATTCTGGTGGTCGGTGCCCGCGAGGGTGAAGGCCGTACGGTTGCCATGCGTCGTCTCGGCGGCAAGGCGCAAGAAGTCCTTGCGCTGGATGAAGCGGTTCGTAAGTTAACAGATGAGGCAAGAATGCCGGGAAATCCCGCCGCCTGACAGCTTTGTCGAAGACGGGGTTAGCCTATCGTGGTATTCTGCGTTATGATTTTCGGACACATTAAAAGGAGAAACTGAGATAGCACGACATACTGATCTGGCGCCGCCGGCCAAGGATGGCCCCCGCGTCAACGAAGACATCACAGTTGCCAAGGTGCGGCTGGTAGATGCAGAAGGTGAAATGCTCGGCGTGAAATCGCTGGATGAAGCACTGCGAATCGCAGAGGGAACGGGGCTCGACCTTGTCGAAGTGTCGCCCAATGCCGACCCGCCGGTCTGCAAAATTCTCGATTACGGCAAGTTCCGTTACGAGGAACAGAAAAAGAAAAACGATGCGCGCAAGAAGCAGAAGACCATCGAGGTCAAGGAAATCAAGCTGCGTCCGAACATCGACCAGCATGATTATGATGTGAAAATGCGCGCCGTTCAGCGGTTCCTCGAAGGCGGCGACAAGGTGAAGGTAACCATGCGTTTCCGTGGCCGCGAGCTGGCCCACCAGGATCTCGGCATGCAAGTCCTGAATCGCGTGCGCGACCAGTTCGACGAACTGATCAAGGTCGAACAGTTCCCGCGCATGGAAGGCCGTCAGATGGTCATGGTCCTGGCTCCGCGTTAACCCGCCGGCCCAGACGACCAAAGACGACAAGACCCCGGATGCGTGAGCGCCGGGGTTTTTTGTTGTCTGGTGTCAGGCTGGTCTAAGACGGGTTTCAGGCTTTCCGCCAGTCCCCTCATCCCGGGAGGAGGCTGCCTTGGTGTTATTCCGCAAGTGCCAGAAAGCTCCCGGCAGCCGCGATGATGTGCACCGGCAGATGCCCGGCGATATCGCCATCGGCCTGAACGGGATCGCCATCGGGGCCTGACAGCCGGATGTCGCGTCCCCGGAGGATGTCAATATCATGGCGTTTATGCAGCCTGCCGATCAGCAGCCAGAGTGCATAGGTGGCGGCAGCCAGCCGCCCCTGTTTCCGGAACAGGCAGACATGCAGATCCGGCTCGGCCAGTTTTGCCTCTGGTGCGCAGACATATTTGCCGCCGTAATAATGGCCGTTGGCAATGACCACGGAGGCGGCGCTGTGGTCACGACCGTCGATGGTGATCTGATAGGGCGGGTAGTTGAAGCGAAACAGCAGGGTCAGTGATTTCAGCACATAGGCCATCTTGCGCAGGCTGCGTTTCAGGGCGGGTGTCACGGCGGCAACCACATGGGCGTCGAAGCCGGCACCGGCCATCATGATGAACTTGCGCCCGTTCAGAGACCCGGTATGCACCATTCGCGGGGCGGCACTGGCCAGCATGTCGGCCACGGCCTCCGGTTTCTGTGGCATGTTCAGTTCACAGGCCATGACATTGGCAGTGCCCGTCGGGATGATGCCGACCGGAATATCCGTATGTTGCAGGCCGTTGATGGCTTCATTGATGGTGCCGTCACCACCGGCAATCAGCACCCCGTCATAGTCACCGGGCTGGAGATTCCGACAGAACTGTTCGGCATCACCCCGACAGGTCGTTTCCCGCATTTCGATCCGGCAGCCAAGAGCCGTCAGCCGGTTCAGTACCTGCTTCAGATAAAGCTGTCGCCGGTGCCCGGCAGTCGGATTGAAGATCACAAGAAAGCTCCGCAACCGGGATGCTGGCGCGGCAATACTGCCGGATTCAGGCGGAAGTCTCATGCTGGGTTGTCTCCTGATCGTAACAAAACTGAAGTAATAGTTAAATATACGATCCGTATAGAATGTGGGTGTCAGTTGTTTGATTTAGTGAAATTCCAATTCAATTAGAATAATAAAATCGAAATGCGCAACATAAAAAAATTATTTGAATAATAATCCGAAGATGAAGAAGCGGATGATGGTAACAGACGGATAAAGGGGAAGAGATGAGCGCTGAATCACCTTCTCTACATCGTTATCGAGCCATCTGGATATCCGATATCCATTTGGGAACCCGGGGCTGCAAGGCAGAATTCCTGCTCGATTTCCTGAAGCATACAGAGTCCGAATATCTCTATCTGGTCGGGGATATCATCGATATCTGGCGATTGCGTCGCAACTGGTACTGGATGCAGACGCATAATGATGTGATCCAGAAACTGCTGCGCAAGGCGCGCAAGGGTACGCGGCTTTATTACATTCCCGGCAACCATGATGAAAAACTGCGGGATTTCGGCAAGCACCGTTTTGGCCGTGTTACGGTAATGAATGAGGCCATTCATGTGGCCGCCGACGGCAAGCGCTATCTGGTGATGCATGGTGATCAGTATGATGCGGTGGTGCTTTATGCCCGGTGGCTCGCACTGACCGGAGACTGGGCCTACAACCTGCTGCTTGCGATCAACCATCACTACAACATTGCCCGCCGGGCGCTTGGTTTCGGCTACTGGTCGTTATCGGCCTATCTGAAACACAAGGTGAAGGATGCTGTCGACTTCATCTCGCATTTTGAAGATGCGGTTGTTGATGAAGCACGTTCCCGCGACCTCGATGGTGTGATCTGTGGCCATATCCATACGGCCGCCCTGAAAGATATCGACGGTATCACCTATGCCAATGACGGTGACTGGGTCGAAAGCTGCACGGCCCTGGTCGAGCATATGGATGGCCGGCTTGAAATCATCGACTGGATGGCAATGCAGCAATTGTCTCCGCTTGATGGCCGGTTTGAAGACTCTGAAAAACTTCCAGCGGAAAAGGCTGAACAATGCGTCTCCTCGTCATCACTGACGCCTGGCTTCCTCAGGTCAATGGCGTCGTACGCACGCTTGTTACGCTCGTCACTAGGCTGAAGGCGGACGGTCATGAGGTTGAGGTTATCTCGCCGGATGGCTTTCGCACCATACCCTGCCCCACTTATCCGGAAATCCGGCTGGCACTGATGCCGGGGCGCCGGGTAGGTGCCCGGATAAAGGCTTTTGCACCGGATGCCATTCATATCGCCACTGAAGGTCCGCTGGGCCTTGCGGCCAATCGTTACTGCCGTTCCCGGGGGCTGGCCTTTACAACTTCCTATCACACCCGGTTTCCGGAATATGTTCATGCCCGCTGCCGTCTGCCGCTTGGACTTTCCTATGCCTTTCTGCGCTGGTTTCATGGTGCGGCACATCGGGTGATGGTCGCGACCCGGACAATTGAGGATGCGCTGACTGAACGGGGATTCACCAATATCGGTCGCTGGACCCGTGGCGTGGATACCACGCAATTCCGGCCAGTTGATAACCGTCTGCTCAATCTGCCCGGGCCGATTCTGCTTTATACCGGGCGGGTCGCGGTGGAGAAGAATATCGAGGCGTTTCTGGCGCTGCCCAATGCGGGAACCAAGGTCGTTGTCGGGGATGGCCCGCAAAGGGCTGGACTGCAAAGACGCTTCCCGGATGCGGTGTTCGTCGGCATGCGACATGGAGACGATCTGGCCCGGCATGTGGCCTCGGCAGATGTCTTCGTGTTCCCCAGCCGAACCGACACTTTCGGGCTGGTGCTGCTGGAGGCGCTGGCCTGTGGTGTCCCTGTCGCCGCCTATCCGGTGCCCGGTCCGCTTGATGTTGTCGGGGAGACGGATGTCGGCGTGCTGAATGAAGACCTGTCGGCTGCGGTGGACGGCGCATTGCTGCTCGATCGCAATGCCTGCCGGCGTTTTGCAGAAGCCCGTTCATGGGATGTCAGCGTGGATCAGTTTCTTGGCAATCTTGCAATCAGGGAACCGGCGACCAAGTTGAGGGTGAACAGTCGTCAGACGATTGTTAATGACGGATAAAGTCTGATCAGTTCTGTCAATCGCCGTGACTGACGCAATCAATTGGATCAGAGCCCGGCCCGGCGCTATGGTCTCTTCATCAGCGGCGAGCAACGCCGTGCAACGAAAAGTACAGGAGATTTCTCATGCCCGAAGAAATGGATATTGATATCGGAATCAGCGGCGATCAGCGCAAGGCGATTGCAGACGGGCTGTCGCGGTTGCTCGCCGACACCTACACGGTTTACCTCAAGACGCATAACTTCCACTGGAATGTCACGGGCCCGATGTTCAACACATTGCACCTGATGTTCGAGACCCAGTATACCGAACTGGCGCTGGCCGTTGATGAAATTGCTGAACGTATCCGGGCTTTGGGTTTTCCGGCTCCCGGGACTTACCGTCAGTTCGCTGAGCTGACCAGTATTCAGGAGCCAACGGATATTCCGGCGGCAGAAGAAATGGTTCGTCAGCTTGCCCGCGATCAGGAACGGGTTGCGAAAACCGCCCGTGAAGTGTTCCCGCTTTGCGAAGCAGCTTCGGATGAACCGAGTGCTGATCTGCTGACCCAGCGGATGAACCTGCATGAAAAGACCGCCTGGATGCTGCGGTCAATGGCATCCTGATCTTGCGCCTTGATGGAGAAATGCTGTGACGGCCCCGGTGGAATCCGGGGTCGTCACCCGCATTCTGGACTTCTGGTTCGGTGCTCCCGGATCTGCCGAATATGGCAGGCCCCGGATGATGTGGTTCAAGTCCGGTGATACACTGGATGCCGAGATCAGAACCCGGTTTGAGGCTGACTGGCATCGTGCGATGGCAGGCGATTATGATGATCTGACCGGTGATGCCTGTGGCGCGCTGGCGATCATCATCCTGCTGGACCAGTTTCCCCGTAATATGTTCCGGGCCACGGCGCAGGCTTTTGCGTCTGATTCACGCGCCCTGCAAATTGCCATTCAGTCGGTTGATGCAGGTTTCGATGAGGAACTGGCGGAACTCGAACGCATGTTCATGTATCTGCCGTTCGAACATGCAGAAGATATCGCCATGCAGGACCGGGCTGTCAGCCTGATGAGTGGCCTGTCTGATCCGCAATATCTCGATTATGCCCACAAGCACCGGGATATCATCCTTCGCTTTGGTCGCTACCCCTACCGGAATGATGTGCTTGGGCGTGCGAATACGGCGGAGGAAGAAGCCTGGATGAACGACCCGACAGCAGAATCTTTCGGGCAGAAGAAGTAGTCACAGGAGCCTGATGTTTTAGCCTTCCCCTTGCCGCAGATGTCACCGGGGGTCAGCCTGTCCGACGCAGACGTGCGGCGGCGGCGCGGGCAAATTGCAGGGTCTGATGCTTGCGGCGGGTGGCATTCATGCCGGCATCAGGGGCTTCGCGGATCAGGGCTGCATCGAAAGCATCTGCAACCAGAATACCGCAGTCATCCGGCAACAGATCGAGAGGGAAGTTCTCGTTCACAGCGAAATAAAATGCGTCACAATGCGGCAGATATTCGGGCCATTTGCTGTCGGCCCGAAAGTCCGGGACAGAGCTTTTAACCTCAATGACAATGAATCGGCCCCGGTCATTCAGGGCCGCAACATCGACCCGGCGACCACCCCGAAGCTTGAATTCCGTCAGCGGTTCATAACCGCGGTCAACCAGATGCCGGCAGACACCGCGGGTGATTGCCAGAGTCGCCCCGGAGAGGCGCTTGTCCGGAAAAATGTTCATCTATTGTTCTCCTGCACTGCAGCCTAGCCGGAGTCTGATCTGGGCTGCAACAGGAAATTTTCCGGGCTTACCGGACCGGTTTTGCGAATACCCCGTTCAGGCTGTCGAAGGGAATACTGTTCATGGCGAGGTCAAATCTGCCGCTGGTCTGCATCTCGCGGGTTGCGGCCAGCATTGCCCCGTAGGCTGTCCGCGTCAGCAGGCTGCCGACAGAGATGCGTTTCACGCCGATTGCTGAGAGGGCAGCATGCGTGACCCCGTCGATTTTCGGGTTGGGCAGGGCGTTGAACGGGCGGTCGATGGATTTTACGACGGTTTCGATGTCTGCCAGCGAGGTCAGGCCCGGTGCATAAAGCACATCGGCGCCGGCTTCCTGAAAGGCCTGCAGGCGGGCGATGGTGTCAGCCAGATCGGGACGGCCATGCAGATAATTCTCGGCGCGTGCAGTCAGTACGAAACCATCCTTCACCGACCGGGCAGCCTCGACCGCAGCCTGTATCCGTTCAACGGCAAAACCGAAATCATAGATCGGCTTTTCCGTGTTGCCCGTCGCATCTTCAATCGATCCGCCAGCCAGCCCGGTCCCGGCGGCCATCCGGATGGTCTCTGCGACATAGGCCGGGGCGTCATCGAAGCCGCCTTCCAGATCCGCACTGACCGGCAGCGGGGTTGCCTCGACGATTTCCCGGCAGTGGTCGAGCACCATCTCCCGGTGGGTCTGGCCAAAACCCTCGGCCAGTCCGCGCCCGAAGGCAAAGCCGGCGCTGGTGGTGGCCAGTGCCTCAAATCCCGCATCAGCCAGCAGGCGGGCAGAACCGCGATCCCAGGGGTTGGGAATGATGAAGGCTTCATCGCGTTCGTGAAGTGCCTGAAAGTGGCGTACTTTATCGGATTGCTGGCTCATATCGGAAGTTCCCCGGTTATTTTCCGGCATCATAGTGGTGATCTTGCTGCCGGTCATGGTTGTCCTGTCGCCAGAATATGAGAGCATCCGGTCAGAACCTGTCAGGAGCCATCATCATGGAAGCCGTTCTGCAAAGCTTTCTCACCGGATTTCCCATCCTGTTGCTGCATTTCAGCGTCACCGTCATCATGCTCGGTATCGGCGCGTGGCTCTATTACAAATGGACGCCCTATTGTGAGATTACGCTGATCCGCGAAGGCAATATGGCGGCGGCGATCGCAATGGCCGGTGCTGTCATTGGTCTCGCGCTGCCGCTGGCAGTCTGTATGGCGGCCAGTGTGTCGGTGGCAGATATAGTTGTCTGGGGGTCGCTGACGATTGCACTGCAGCTGATCGTCTATCGGTTTGTCGACCTGCTTCTCAAGGGGCTGCCAGCACGAATAGAAAAAGGCGAGACCGCACCGGCCCTGTTTCTGGTCGGGGTAAAGTTCGGGGTCGCCATGATCAATGCGGCGGCGGTTGCCGGTTAGGCTGCTGTCATGAAGGGGATCGACAAGTTCGCCTTTTTGCTGATCGTGGTCAGTGGGTTGTTCACCTATTTTTTTGGTGACGACCGTGACGGTTTCGATGATCGCCGGCCATCACCGGAGAGGTTTGAGGTGGTGCCTGACCGGCCCTCCGGCCCGCGACGTCCCTTGCCTGACCAGTCTGACCGTGATCCGGTATTTGTAGTGGCGCCGTCACAGAAATCGGATTCCACAGGCACGGCTTTTTCGGTCAATGACAGTGGCTTCTGGCTGACGGCAAAACATGTCACCCATGGTTGCGACCGGATCGCGCTGGTCCGTCCTGACCGCAAACTGGTCCGGGTTGTTGATGTGATCGAACATCCACGGGCTGATGTGTCGGTGATCCGTACATCGGGTGGTGTCGCGTCGCTGGGTCTGCGGGCGGGCAATCTGGAAATAGGCGAAGATGGCTACATGTTCGGCTTTCCGCAGGGCAGGCCGGGTGATGTTCATGCGCAGTTAATGGGCCGGGCGCGCTCGGTCACGCGACAGGGGCGCATAAACTCCGAGCCGGTAATTGCCTGGACGGAAATGCGTCGGATGCCTGACCTGTCCGGCAGTCTTGGCGGCTTGAGTGGTGGCCCGGTGGTAGATGCAACAGGGCAGATTGTCGGGGTTGTTTCGTCTGAATCGGCCCGGCGCGGACGGGTCATGACCGCAGCACCGGTTTCTGTGCGTGAAGTTCTGCAACTGGCCAGAACGACAGCGCGTCCCGAGACGGCGATCCGGCCGGGGCCGGAGACATTTGGTACAATTGGTGACCGTTTACGGCAGACGCAGATCGTGGCGCAGGTTTATTGTGACGTGCTTTAGTTCCGGTTTTGTCACAACCGTTTTATTCGTACTGACTATGGGGTAGCCTGATTTCAAAGGCGGGCGATTTCAACGCCTGCCGCAGATGTACGGGAGAGTGCAGATGGCTTTCGGCAATGAAGATCGCAAATCGGACCGCATGGATGAACTGCTGGCGCTGATCGATAAAAGATCCGGCGGAGAGAAAGCATCCCAGACCAAACAGTTTGTCCGGCAGTATTATGAACATGTCGGCTGGCACGATCTGGCCGAGATGGACCTGGATGAGATGTATGGTTCTGCGCTGTCTTTGTGGAATTTTGCACAGGATCACAAGCCGGGCGATACGCTTGTCCGCGTCTATAATCCCCGCTTTGAGGAACAGGGCTGGAAAGCCGATCATACGATTGTCGAGATCGTTACGGATGATATGCCGTTCCTCGTCGATTCCGGTACGGCGCTTCTGCAATCACATGATCTGAATGTGCATCTGATTATTCATCCGATTGTCCGTCTGCGCCGCGCCAAGGATGGGTCAGTTACCGATGTTCTGGATGAGGACGCGGAAGGTGCAGATGTTACCGCGACATCCTGCATGCATTTTGAGATCAATGAACAGACTGACCCGGCGGTTCTGAAGCGCCTGCATGATGACCTGTCCGAGGTTTATGCCGATGTCCGGGCCTCAGTCGAGGACTGGCCGGCAATGCGCAAGGCGGCGCAGGATGAGATCGGTGGTTTACGCAAGGCCGCAGACAGTTCCGCTGATGGGGAAGAGTTGCAGGAAGCGGCTGACTTTTTGCAATGGCTGCATGACGATCATTTCATTTTTCTCGGCTATCGCGATTACAGCTATCCGAAGAAGGGCAGCAAGGGTAGCGTCGACCCGAAGAGCGGCCTTGGTGTGTTGCGCGATGCAAAACGCGTCCTGATGCGCGAACTGCGCGATGTCGAGGATATGCCGGCAGATGTGTTGCGCTTCGTCAATTCACCGGAATTGCTGATGGTGACCAAGGCAGAAGGTGCTTCTTACATTCACCGCGCGGCCCGGCTTGATATCATCGGCGTCAAACAATTCGACAAGTCCGGCAAGGCAATCGGTCAGCGCCTGTTCGCGGGCCTGTTCACCTCCGTCGCCTATAACCGCAGCCCGTCGGAAATTCCGATGCTGCGGCGCCGGGTCAGTACCATTCTGAAGAAAGCCGGTCTGCGGTCGAGCAGCCATGATGGCAAGGCGCTGGTCAATATCCTTGAAACCTATCCCCGTGATGAACTGTTTCAGGCGGAAATCGGGGCATTATTTGAAACCTCGATGGGTATCCTGCAGCTTCAGGAACGCCAGCGGGTCGCCCTGTTCCTGCGTCAGGACAATTTCGAGCGGTTCATTTCCTGCCTCGTTTATGTGCCGCGTGACAATTATTCGACAGACCTCCGCAAACGGATCAACAAGATCCTCGCCAAGGCCTTCAATGGTGAAGTGACCGTCTTTTACACCCAGCTTGGCGAATCCATGCTGGCCCGGCTGCATGTCATCGTGAAGACCGAACCGGGTAAAATCCCGGCCTATGATGCACATGATATCGAAGACAGCATTGTCGAGGCCGCCCGCACATGGACGGACCGGCTGACGGAAGCACTGGTTTCAGACCGGGGTGAAGAACTGGGATTACGCACTGCTGACCGTTTTGGTGCAGCGTTCCCCGGTGGCTATACGGAGAAGGTTCACGCACAGGCCGCAGTCTTCGACATCGGCAAGATCGAGGAAGCGCTGGAGACGGGCCGGATCGGCATGAATCTGTATCGCCCCATCGAGGCAGGGCCGAACGAAGTTCGTTTCAAGCTGTATCACCCGAAAGGGGCGGTGCCGTTATCGGTTGTCATGCCGATGCTGGAAAATATGGGTCTGAACGTCATCGACGAACAACCCACATCGGTGCGCCCGGCAGAGAGCGACATGGTGATGATCCATGATTTTGGTCTCGCCACCTGTGATGGTGCGGCCATTGATCTGGCTGCCGTGCGGATGAATTTCCATACCGCCTTTGAGGCGCTCTGGACCGACGATCTGGAGAATGACGGATTCAACGCGCTGGTTCTGTCCGGTCTGGCGCCCCGCGAAATTACCATCATCCGGGCCTATGCGAAGTTTCTCCGTCAGGCCGGTATCACTTTCAGCCAGTCTTATATTGAAGAGACACTGGCCAAGCATTCAGCCATCACGCGGTTGCTGATCGAACTGTTCATGGCACGATTTGATCCGGCAGCCGACGGCAAGCGGGAAGCAAAGTCGAAGGCGCTGGTAAAGTCTGTCGTTGCGCATCTGAACGATGTGGTCAATGCGGATGAAGACCGCATGCTGGGCCGGTTCCTGAACTGCATTACCTCGACCCTGCGGACCAATTTCTTCCAGCAGGCGGAAGACGGTGGGCCGAAGCCGGCACTGAGCTTCAAATTTGATTCAAAGGCTCTGCTGGAATTGCCGCTGCCGGCCCCGCTGCGGGAGATTTTCGTCTACAGCCCGCGGCTTGAAGCAATCCATCTGCGGTTTGGTCTGGTCGCCCGCGGGGGGCTGCGCTGGTCCGACCGCCGGGAGGATTTCCGGACGGAAGTGCTGGGGCTGGTCAAGGCCCAGCAGGTCAAGAATGCGGTGATTGTGCCCGTCGGATCAAAGGGCGGATTTGTGCTGAAGCGGGCCCCGAAGGAAGGTGGTCGCGAGGCCTTCATGGAAGAAGGCGTTGCCTGCTACAAGACGTTCCTGCGCTCAATGCTGGATATCACCGACAATCTGGTCGGCGGTGAAATTGTACCGCCGGTTGATGTAGTGCGCTGGGATGATGACGATCCCTATCTTGTTGTCGCGGCGGATAAGGGAACGGCGACCTTCTCGGATTATGCCAACTCTGTTTCTGCGGAATATGGTTTCTGGCTGGATGACGCCTTCGCTTCCGGCGGCAGTCAGGGCTACGATCACAAGAAAATGGGCATTACCGCCCGCGGCGCCTGGGAAAGCGTGAAACGGCACTTCCGTGAAATGGGCACGAACTGTCAGGTTGACCCCTTCACCTGTGTCGGCGTCGGGGATATGGCCGGTGATGTGTTCGGTAACGGGATGCTGAATTCCCCGGTGACGAAACTGGTCGGCGCCTTCAACCATATGCATATCTTTATTGACCCGGACCCGGATGTGAAAGCCAGCTACGCCGAGCGTCAGCGACTGTTCGACCTGCCGCGTTCAAGCTGGACGGATTACAACAGCAAGCTGATTTCCAAAGGCGGCGGAATTTTCGAGCGGTCGGCGAAGTCGATCAAGCTGTCCCCGGAAATCCGCAAGCTGTTTGATATCACGGAGACGGAACTGGCTCCGAACGACCTGATCCGGACGATGCTGAAAGCGAACGTCGACCTGCTGTGGTTCGGCGGTATTGGCACCTACATCAAATCCTCCGACGAGAGCCATACAGATGCCGGGGACCGGGCGAATGACGCGCTCCGCGTCAATGGTGAGGATTTGCGGGCGAGTGTTATCGGTGAGGGTGCGAATCTGGGAACGACCCAGCTTGGCCGCATCGAGGCCGCGATGGCCGGAGTCCGGCTGAACACTGATTCCATTGATAACTCTGCCGGTGTTGATTGCTCGGATCATGAGGTCAACATCAAGATTCTGCTGGGCGGTGTGGTCAATGACGGCGACATGACCATGAAGCAGCGCAACAAGCAGCTGGTCGAAATGACCGATGAAGTCGGCGAACTGGTGTTGCGTGATAACTATCTGCAAAGTCAGGCGATCTCGCTGGTCGAACATGGCGGCGTTGCCGGACTGCATCCGCAACGGCAGCTGATGCGGATGCTGGAACGTCAGGGCCGGCTGAACCGCAGCATTGAGTACCTGCCGGATGACGAGGAATTACAGGATCGGCAGAACCGAAGAATCGGTCTGACCCGACCGGAAATTTCCATTCTGATGCCTTATGCGAAAATCTGGCTGTATGACGAACTGCTGGCTTCTGACCTGCCCGATGATCCGCAGCTTGAAGAAGACCTGGTGCGTTACTTCCCGACGCCATTGCGTGACAAATTCCGCGACCAGATCGTGGAACACCGTCTGCGCCGGGAAATCATTACCACGGTTGTCGCCAATTCCATGATCAACCGGGTTGGCGGCTGGTTCGCGGCGGAAATCGGAGAGCGCACGGGCATGGGGCTGGTCGATATTGCCCGCGCCTACACCATTACCCGTGATGTGTTCGCTCTGCGCAGCGTCTGGGCCGAGATAGAGTCGCTGGATAACAAGGTCGCGGCGGATGTGCAGATCCGGATGCTGGAATGGATCAACAAGCTGATCTCCGGCGGCGTGTTGTGGTTCCTGCGTAATGGCCCGCATCCGCTGGATATTGCGGCCAATATCAAAACATTCCAGGCTGGTGTGAAAGAGATTGCGGACAATCTGGATAATCTGGTTGTCGGCGATGTGAAGGATATCCTTGCCCGCCGGGCAGAGAAAATGATCGCTGACAAGGTGCCGGCAGCACTGGCCCGCAAGGTCGCCAATATGTCGATCATGGTAACGGCCTGTGACATCTGTCGCATCGCAGCGACCTCCGGCAAGAAAGTCAGTGATGTCGGGGCGTTGTATTTCAATGTAGGTGATCGTTTCGGGCTGGACTGGATCCGTCTGGCATCGGACGGTGCTGAAGGTGACAGTCACTGGGAACGGCTTGCCGTCTCGGCCATTGTCGAGGATTTCTACAGCCATCAGCAGGCAATTACGGCGGCGATTCTGCAGGCATCGAAGGGCAAGACTTCCGACGACGCGATTGAAAACTGGATTGCCGGTAATCAGGTCGCGGTGGATCGCACGGCACAGTTGCTTGGTGAATTCCAGTCGATGTCCGGCACGGTTGATCTTGCCATGCTCGCCGTCGCTAACCGGCAGTTCAGGACGATGATCGAGACGTGAGTACAGAAAAACCGGCGTCGACCAGGGCCCTGATTGCCTGGTCATTCTATGACTGGGCGAACAGTGCCTTTCCGACGACAGTCATCAGCTTCGTCTTCGCGGCCTATTTCGCCAAGGCTGTCGCCCCGACCGAGGAACTCGGTCAGGTCTGGTGGAGCTGGGGGGTCGGTGTCTCGGCGCTGGTTGTTGCCATCATTGCACCTGTGCTGGGCGCGATCGCCGACAAGGATGGACGCCGCAAACCCTGGATCGCGGCCTTTACCCTGCTCTGTATCGCCGCGACGGCCGGGTTGTGGTTTATCCGCCCGGAAGCGGAACTGGCGATCATGGCGCTGGTGCTGGTTGGTCTCGCCAATGTCGGCTTCGAGATGTCGTCGGTATTCTACAACGCCATGCTGCCGTCGCTGGCCCCTGCCGACCGGCTGGGGCGGTGGTCGGGCTGGGCCTGGGGGATCGGTTATGCTGGCGGTCTTGCCATGCTGGCGATCTGTCTGTTCGGTTTCGTTCAGGCTGAAACACCCCTGTTTGGTGTCGGCAAGGAAGATGCGGCAAATGTTCGGGTAACCTCGGTGGCTGTGGCGGTCTGGTTTGCCGTCTTCTCGCTGCCGATGTTCCTGATGACTCCGGACAGCCCCGGTCAGGGGCGTCCGATGACCGAGTCCGTGCGGGAAGGTCTGACCCAGCTTGCGGCGACCTTCTCCCGTGTCCGCGATTATCGTGATATTGCCGTCTTCCTGCTGGCCCGGGTGCTCTATATCGACGGCCTGACAACCCTGTTTGTGGTCGGTGCGATTTTTGCGGGGACGGTTTTCGGACTGACCTTCGAAGAAATCATTCTGTTCGGTATCGCGATCAATGTCTTTTCGGGTGTCGGTGCGGCGCTGTTCGGCTGGGTGGATGACCTGATCGGCCCGAAACCGACCATTCTGATTTCGATCGCCGGGCTGGTTCTGCTGGTTGTGGGGCTGCTGATGGTCGAGTCAAAAACCCTGTTCTGGACCTTTGGGCTGCCGCTCGGGCTGTTTGTCGGACCGATTCAGGCGGCAAGCCGGACCATGATGGCGCAGCTTGCGCCGCCGGAATTGCGCGGTGAGATGTTCGGGCTGTTCGCCTTTTCCGGCAAGGCGACGGCTTTTGTCGGGCCTATTCTGCTGGGCAGCGTGACGGCGATAACAGGCTCTCAGCGAATCGGCATGGGCGTCATCGTTGCGATGCTGATTGGTGGCGGCCTGTTGCTGGCAGCTGTGCGGATGCCGGCCCGGAAATAGGAACCGGGCGTCAGTCCAGCTTTACCGCCGTGCCATTGACGCTGAGCAGAATCATCGGGCGGCTGTCGCCAAGCACCTGATAGTCGAAATCGACACCGACCACGGCATCAGCCCCCATGGCGGTCGCTTTTTCCGCAATGGTTTTCTCTGCTGCCTTGTGAAGGCTGTCGACGTCGGCTTCAAAAACGCCGCTTTGCGAATGGATGATGGCTACCGCGTTCTTCAGGAAATCCTTGAAGACGCTGGCGCCGACAACGGCTGCACCGGAAACGGACCCCATATATTCGGTGATCCGGCGGCCTTCGATATTGTCAGTGGTTGTGATGATCATCGGTCAGGCCAGCTTTACGGCGGTGCCGTTTGCGCTGACAATCAGCATGGTTTTCTTGTCGCCACCGACGACTTCATAGTCCAGATCAATCCCGACGACGGCATCTGCACCGGCTGATTTTGCTTCTTCCATGAGATCTTCCAGTGCCGCTTCCTTGGCCTCTTTCAGGATCTTCTGGTAGGAGCCGGACCTGCCGCCGACAACATCCCGGATGGATGCAAAAAAGTCACTGAACAGATTGGTTCCCATCACCGCTTCTCCGGCGACGACGCCCCGATATTCAATGATAACATGGCCTTCAACGGAATCGGTCGTTGTTATAATCATCTTTATCCTCGCTGAATTGACAACATACCCATTCCCCGCAACAGAAGAATGACGCCAAACCGGGGGCGGAATCAAACGCTCTCTCACCTGCCGTACTTGCGGCAGGGAGAATGTCGTCCTAGGAAGACGATATGGAACGCAATATTCTCGTTACGGGCGGTGCCGGTTATATCGGCAGTCACGTCGTTCATGCTCTCTGCGACAGTGGTGTGCAGGTTGTGGTGGTCGACGATCTGTCGCGGGGTAACCGGGCCCTGCTGCCTGACGACGTGACGTTTGTTGAGGCAGATATTTGTGATGAGGCGGCTGTTGAAGCGGTATTTTCAACCTGTCGTCCGACCGCTGTGATGCATCTGGCAGCCCGGTCGCTGGTGCCGGATTCACTACAGCAGCCACTGGAATATTATCGCGTCAATGTCGAGGGAACGCGGCTTCTGGCTGCCGCCTGCAAGGCGCATGATGTTAAATCCTTTATTTATTCGTCTACGGCCTCGGTTTACGGCGCGCCTGAAACGCAGCCTGTCGCGGAAACGACCCGGAAGGAACCGGAAAACCCCTATGGTGCCTCCAAGCTGGCCGGTGAATGGGTTCTGCGGGATGCGTATCTTGCCGGTGGCCCGGCCTGTGTAACGCTGCGTTATTTCAATGCCGCAGGCGCCGACCCGTCAGGGCGCTGCGGACAGATCGGGCCTGCTTCACATCTGATCAAGGTGGCGGCCCAGGTGGTTGTCGGGGCGCGTGATCATCTGGTCATCTACGGAACGGATTACCCGACTCCCGATAAAACCTGTGTGCGCGACTATCTGCATGTCTCAGACATCGCTGCGGCGCATCTTGATGCGCTGGCCTATCTTGAACGAGGCGGTGCGCCGGACAGTCTGAACCTTGGATACGGGCGGGGATTTTCGGTCCGGGAAATTCTGGCGGTGATTGATGATCTCTATCCCGGCGCACTTGTGGTGCGGGAAGGTGATCGCCGGCCGGGTGATGTGCCGGAACTGATTGCTGCCTGTGAGCGGGCCGGAAAGGTCATCGGCTGGACACCGGCACATGCCGATCTGGTGGAAATTATCCGTACCGCAGTTGAGTGGGAAAGGGGTCTTCAGTGACCCCCGCGCAGCAGATTGACATTGACATCCAAACGGTTTGGCCTTGAATGGGAGAACGGTTGCCCAGAGGACATTTTATGTCGGGCATGAAAAGGGAACGCGGTGATGCTGGGACTAAAGTGAACAGCAGATGCCGGGGCCGCCCTCGCGACTGTAGATGGTGATCGCCTGTTAAGAGCCACTGGTTCTGCGGAGCCGGGAAGGGAACAGGCGGGGTGATCCATAAGCCAGGAGACCTGCCGTAGGATGCAACTCCAGCAAGGCCGTCGATGGGACGGCAGGGAGAATGAGATGACGACCGAGACACTGACACATACACAGGCCGCTGCTTCAGCAACCACGCAGACCAGTTCACGGACTGGCATTCGTGTTGTTGCCGCGCTGGCTTTTCTGTTTGGCGCAGGGCTGGTTTTTACCACCGGTCTCGCCGGTTCATCGGTGCTGCATAATGCGGCCCATGATACCCGGCATTCGCTGGCGTTTCCCTGCCACTAACCAGACAGGTCTGTCATGATAAACCGGGTTTTGACTGCCTGCCTTGCGGCGGGCCTTTTGGCAGGTCTGGCTGGTGCCATCCTGCAGGAATTCACGACGACACCCCTGATCCTCGAAGCTGAGAAGTATGAAACGGCGGCGGCATCTGCGCCGGCTTCCCGTTTCGTTGCCACGCAGTATGGTGAGGCGAAACTGTATCTCGCACATTCCGGCAGCCATGATGCGCCAGCCGATGGTGCGGAACCCTGGTCGCCGGAAGACGGGCTGGAGCGGCTCAGTTACACGACCATTACCTCGATTGCGACGGCCTTCGGATTCGCCCTGATGCTGCTGGCCGTGATGCTGGTCAGCAACGCAAGGATTACGCCGCGCACCGGCCTTGCCTGGGGCGCCGCCGCATTCGTTGCGACCGGTCTGGCTCCGGCCCTTGGTCTCAGCCCTGAATTACCGGGATCAGCCGCTGCCGTGCTGGAATATCGTCAGACCTGGTGGCTGGCCACCGTCGCCCTCACCGCAGGGGGGCTCTGGCTGGTGCTGGTACTTTCCAGAAGCTGGTCGATTGTCCTCGGCATCATTCTGATCGCGCTGCCGCACATTGTCGGTGCGCCGCATCCGGAAGCCTATACCAGTGTGGTTCCGTCAGAGCTGGCGGGTCACTTTTCAGCGGCATCACTGGCTGTTCATGCAGTGATCTGGGCTATCGTTGGATCGGTCATCGGGTTTATGTGGAATCGCGGTGAAAGGGATCAGGCGGTTGCCTGATCAGTCGCGGACCACAATCACGGTTTGTGTCGCCTGCGCGGCGGGGGATGACCCTGTCGCCGGCGAGACTTTGTTTGACCGCATTGCCGGTTATCTGAAGGACGACCCGACAATCGAGGTTCGGACGGCGGAATGTCTGGCCGTGTGCGAGCGTCCGGTAACTGTGGCCTTTCAGGCTCCGGGTAAATGGACCTATCTGCTTGGCAATGTCGATGAGACGGTCCCGCTCGATGATATTGTTGCAGCGGCCCGTGCTGTGGCGAAATCCCCGACGGGTGTCCCGGCGATGGCTGACCGCCCGGCATTTTTTGAAAATGGCGTGATCTGCAGAGTTCCTCCGGTTACTGAATAACAGTATAAAACTGCAAAATTATTTTTTATACATAGGTGAAATGTTCTTGATTTACGGCAGGGGCAATCCGGGTTCTTTGTGATGTCGAAACAGGGGGAAAGCCCATGACGACAACCCGCAAGACAGCCTCAGCCCGCTCGATCATCCGGCAGTTTGGTGAACAGGAATATGCCGGAGAACTGTGCGCCGTAACTTCTTTCGGTACGGAATCTGCGGTGTTGCTGCACCTGGTTGCCGATATCGATCCTGCCCTGCCCGTGCGTTTTATCGATACCGGCCGGCATTTTCCGGAAACCCTGACTTATCGTGATCTGCTGGTCGGGAGGCTCGGGTTGAAGAATTTTGTCTCTCTCCATCCTTCGCCTGCTGTGATTGACCGGAGTGACCGGGAAGGGCAATTGCATATGCTGGATCCTGATCTGTGCTGCCGGATTCGTAAAACTGACCCGTTCGCTGAACTTTCCCGCCGGTTCCGTGCTGTGCTGACAGGCCGCAAGCGGCATCATGGCGGGGAGCGGGCCACATTGCCGGTGGTTGAGGTTGTCGACGGACTGGTGCGTATTCACCCCTTGGCGGACTGGACGGCGGGGGATATGAACCGCTACAGACTGCTTCATGATCTGCCGCCGCATCCTCTGGCTGCCCGCGGATACAGTTCGATTGGCTGTGCGCCTTGCACGACACGGACGGTTCAGGGAGAATCGGCCAGAGCAGGACGGTGGCGTGGTGTAACCAAAACGGAATGTGGCATTCATTTGCCGCCAGTGAGTACCGGTAAATGATGACCCATCTTGATGAACTGGAAAGTCGCAGCATTCACATCCTGCGCGAGGCCTATGCCCGGATAGACCAGTTGATGGTGCTCTGGTCACTGGGCAAGGATTCAAATGTCCTTATCTGGCTGCTGCGAAAAGCCTTTTTCGGTCACGTGCCGATTCCGGCTGTGCATGTTGATACGGGCAAGAAGTTTACGGAGATGTATGCATTCCGGGAACGCTACAAGACGGAATGGAATATCCGGCTGGTGACGGGCGAGTGCCCGCCGGTTGAGGAGATGGACCCGTCTTTGCCGCCCGCCGCCCGCTCGGCCGCCCGCAAGACCGCCGGTCTCAAGCGTCTGATCGAACGGGAAGGCTATAACGGTATCATCGCCGGTATTCGCAGGGACGAAGAGGGGCTGCGCGCCAAGGAACGGGTATTCTCGCCACGTGCGTCATCCGGCGAGTGGGATTTTCGTGATCAGCCGCCGGAGTTCTGGGATCTGTTTTCAGCCGAGCCCGCACCGGGTTGCCAGATGCGCGTGCATCCGCTGCTGCACTGGACCGAGCTTGATATCTGGCGCTATATCGAGCGCGAGAACATCCCGCTGGTCGATCTCTATTTCGCCCGCGACGGCAAGCGTTACAGGTCGCTCGGTGATCAGGACATCACCTCACCGATTGTCAGTAATGCGGCGACGGTGGCTGAAATCATCGCCGAGTTGCAAACGACAAAGGTCGCTGAACGGTCAGGCCGGGCGATGGATCATGAGTCAGAAGATGCCTTCGAGCGTCTGCGCGCCGATGGATATATGTGATGACAGACCAATCGCTGCTGAATGTTGTCTTCGTCGGTCATGTCGATCATGGGAAATCCACCGTCATTGGTCGCCTTCTGGGGGATCTGAACGCCCTGCCGGATGGCAAGCTGGAAGCCGTGAAGGCGATGTGCGACCGGCGCGGGATGCCCTTTGAATGGGCCTTTCTGCTGGATGCTTTTCAGGCAGAACGGGATCAGGGTATCACCATTGATACCGCGCGGATTTTCTTCGCGACCGACCGGCGCCGCTACGCCATCATTGATGCGCCGGGACACAAGGAGTTCCTGCGCAACATGGTCACCGGGGCATCCGGTGCCGATGCTGCCGTGCTGATTGTCGATGCGCAGGAAGGTGTTGCCGAACAGACCCGCCGTCACGCCCTGATCCTCAACCTGATCGGCATTCGTCAGGTTATCCTTGTGGTCAACAAGATGGATCTCGTCGGTTATGCCGGAGATCGTTTTGCCGCGATTGTTGAAGAAGCCGAATCACGGTTGCTGTCACTGGGGTTTGACCGCAGCCGGCTGACCGCCATTCCTGTTGCGGCCCGGAACGGGGACGGAATTGTTGCCGCTGGTGACAAGATGCCCTGGTATCAGGGCCCGACGCTGATCGAGGCGCTGGACGGGCTGGATGAAAAGACAGCGCCTGTGGGTCTGCCACTGCGCCTGCCGGTACAGGATATCTACAAGTTTGATGACCGGCGTATCATTGCCGGCAAGGTTGAGGCAGGTCGCCTGTCGATGGGTGATGAACTGCTTTTCACTCCCTCCGGGCATCGTGCGCGGATTGCCTCGATCGAGGGCTGGCCGGATGCTGCCACCGGGCAGACAGTTGAAGCGGGCCTGTCGGTCGGCTTGCAGCTTGATGACGATATCTTTGTCGAGCGGGGTGAGGTCGCAAGTCTGCCCGAAACACCGCCCGTGCTGGCTGACCGGTTCCGGGCACGGCTGTTCTGGCTGTCAGAGACACCGCTGACCGTGGGGCGACGGCTGCAGCTGATGGTTGGCACGGCGTCGCTTGCGGTGCGGGTGCTGTCGATTGATGCGGTCCTGTCGTCGGAAGATCTCAGCCGGGACGAAGACCGCGAAGATGCGCTGCGTCACGATGTGGTCGAGGTTAGTTTCGAGGCGGTCCGACCGATTGCGCTGGATGCATTTGAAGATTGCCCGGCGACGGGTCGTTTCATTCTGCAGGATCAGTATCGGGTTGTCGCTGGTGGCGTTGTACTGCGTGACGGTCTGACAGACCGTCGTGGTGGTGCTGGCGTGAAGTCGACGAACATTACCCGGGTGATTCACTCAGTGCCGACGGAAGATCGCTGGCGGATGAACGGTCACCGCAGCGGTGTGGTCTGGCTGACCGGCCTGTCCGGGTCGGGCAAGTCGACACTGGCGATTGCGCTGGAGGAAGCGCTGTTCCGTAAAGGCTGGCAGGCCTATGTGCTGGATGGTGACAATATACGTTATGGCCTGAGCGGAGATCTGGGCTTTTCTCCGGAAGACCGGGCGGAGAATATCCGCCGCGTCGGTGAGGTCTCGTCCCTGATGGCGCGGGCCGGTCAGATTGTCATTACCGCCTTCATCTCGCCCTACCGGTCTGACCGCGACCGGGCCCGGGCGATCCTGCCGGACGGATTTCACGAAGTTTTTGTCGATACCTCGCTGGCCGAATGTGAACGGCGTGATCCGAAGGGGCTTTATGCCAAGGCGCGGGCGGGCGAGATACGTGATTTCACCGGTATCGATGCACCCTATGAGGCGCCGGAGACACCGGAACTGCGGCTGGTGACCGATGGTCGGGAAGTCGAAGAGAATCTTCGTGAACTGTTGCGTTATATCGAACGCCAGTTTGCGCTTTGATGTCGCCGGGCATAGGTTGGAGCGAGCAACTGGAGCTTTGACATGAACTGGTTTCTCGCCCCCGGAAATCTCATCTGTACGCTGCTTGGCATGCCTGAAGATGGTGAAACCCGGATGATTTTCCGCTCACTGATGAACATGTTTTTTTACGGGATCATCATCGTGGTGATCGCGTACTTCGTCGGTACCTCAATCTGAACTTTCAGCCTGCTTTCCTGAAGGCAGGGAGCAGGTGCAGAGCAGCTGTATCAGTCCCAGTCCGCGCTGAATTCCGTATCGATTTCCGGAAGCCGCCAGGTTTCTGCCCGGCCTTCCCGAATCCATCGCTGCATGTCCGGGCGGTTCAGCATGGTGTCACGCCAGGCGGCGGAGACCGGATCAAGTTCGATCCCGGCGGTGGCAAAGCGGATGGCGACAGGGGCAAACATGATGTCCGCAACTGAATAGCTGCCGAACAGCCAGGGCCCGTCACTGCCAAAGCGTTCACGGGAAGCCTGCCAGAGTTCGCTGATTCGCCGGATGTCAGCGGCGACTTCTGCATCGGGTGTAAAGTCGGGGTGTCTGCCCAGCACGGTCATCGGCACGGCTTTGCGCAAGGCGGCAAAACCGGCATGCATTTCGCTGGCCGCAGAACGGGCCATGGCGCGGGCTTTCGGATCAGTAGGCCAGAGACCTGCTTCGGGAAAGGTTTCGGCGGCCCATTCGCAAATCGCCAGACTTTCTGAAATCACCAGATCTGCCAGTACCAGTGCAGGTACCTTGCCGGTCGGAGAATGTTCGAGAATGCGTGTGCGGGTGTCGCTTTGCCGTAACGGAATGACCACTTCACTGAAATCACAGCCGACAGCGGTCAGTGCCAGCCAGCCCCGCAGGGACCAGGAAGAGTAGGCTTTATTGCCGAGGATGAGAGTTGGTGTTGCCATGATGGCTTTGAGCGATAGCATCACCGGAACATTCCATCAATTTCTCATTTGAGGCCACCCATGTCACTTGCCCTGATCGACCCTGTTGATGCCAGCCTGCCGGTAGTTCCGGTGATGACCGATGGTTATGATGCCTGGCTGTTGACGCAGCCGGCACCGGTACAGCGCTGGTTGCAGGATATCGGCTACAAGGCGAAAGACGGTCAGTCAGCTATTCTGTCCGGTGCGGACGGTGGCATCGCGCAGGTTCTGATCGGTGTCGGTAAAACCATAAGGCCCTGGGCTTTCGGCAGCCTGCCCTATGAACTGCCGGCCCGCAGCTATCATCTGGCCAGTGACAACCCGGAACTGTGCGATGCGGCGGCACTGGGCTGGGCGCTTGGGGCTTATCGGTTTGATCGCTACAAGAAGGCAGATCGCCAGCCGGCCGAACTGGTCTGGCCAGAGGCGGCCAACCGGAAAGCGGTGGAGGGAACAGCAGAAGCTGTGCATCTGATCCGGACTCTCATCAATACACCGGCTGAAGACATGGGCCCGCCGGAACTGGCAGCGGCAGCAGAGGCGCTGGCAGGACGTTTTGGCGCTGCCTTCCGCTGTGTGGTTGGGGAAAACCTGCTGAAAGAAAACTTCCCGGCCATTCATATGGTCGGACGCGCCGCAGCAAAGGCGCCGCGCCTGATCGATCTGACCTGGGGCGATGAATCTGCACCAAAGGTCACGCTGGTCGGCAAGGGGGTCTGTTTTGATACCGGCGGTCTGAACATCAAGACCGGTGGTGGCATGACCATGATGAAGAAGGATATGGGTGGCTCGGCCCATGTTCTGGGGATCGCCCATATGATCATGGCCGCCGGACTGCCGGTTCGTCTGCGGGTGCTGATTCCGGCCGTCGAGAATAATATCTCCGGCAATGCCTATCGCCCGATGGACGTGGTGCCGACGCGGAAAGGCCTGACCGTGGAAGTAGGGAATACGGATGCGGAAGGCCGTGTTGTCCTCGCGGATGCACTGGCACTGGCGTCAGAAGAAAACCCGGCGATGATCATGGATTTTGCGACCCTGACCGGCGCGGCACGCGTGGCGCTGGGGACGGAACTTCCGGGTCTGTTCTGCAATGATGACGGGCTGGCGGCTGATGTGCTCGCCGGCGCCGACCGGACCGGTGACCCGCTCTGGCGGATGCCGCTGTGGAAGCCATACGGACGGATGATTGAAAGCAAGGTGGCGGATATCACGAATTCCACCGGTTCGCCTTACGGCGGGTCGATCACGGCGGCTCTGTTCCTTGAGCATTTCGTTGGTGAGGATATTCCCTGGGGACATATCGATGTGATGGCCTGGAATCTGTCGGCCAAACCGGGACGGCCTGAAGGCGGTGAAGCACAAGGTGCGCGTGCAGTATTCAATGCAATATCGGAACGTTTTACTGCGTAGAATTTCTGGCCAACTCTTCATCGTTAACCATTTTCTAGTTGCACGGCTTCCGCACGACTCGTAAAAATGATTCGTATTCGTAATGATCGGGGCGATGATGGGACTTCACCTGCAGGCATTTGAAGCGCTGGATATTTGGCGTGGCGCCCTGACGGAGAGTGTCCGCCAGTCCGGACCGGACCTTTCAGCCCGCCAGATGGCGGTCATGCTGGCGGTTTACCTGACCCCGGCTCCGCATACGGTGCGTGGTTTGTCTGCCGCGCTGAATGTCTCGAAGCCTGCCGTAACCCGGGCGCTTGACCGGCTGGGGGAACTGGGGCTGGTTCGCCGCAAGGTCGATGCGGATGACCGGCGCAATGTGCTGGTCCAGCGTACCGTCAAAGGGTCGGTTTACCTGCGGGAGTTCGGGGACCTCATCGTCCGCGCCGCAGATGCCCGGAACCTCCCGGCAGCAAACTAAGCCTGTCTGGCCGGCCACCTGCTACATCATCAGTAAGGATGTTCTCCCGGCTAAGGGCCGGCTGGATTTTACATCTCTGTGATTAGTTGTTGCGAATAATTATCAATATGAATAACCTGCCGGTCTGATTAACCTGACGGGCAGGAGCCGGATGACGTCTTTAGCGAACAGACCCGCCATGACCGGCGTGCTTTCCACGACAGAAGAACTGAATGACCAGACAAGGTTGCTGTTGCGGCTGCTGCGCCAGTGGCTGACCGGCCTGAGCAACAATGACACCGGGGTCTGGCAACAGGCCTGGAATGACCTTTGTGGCAGAATGGGCGAGGCGAATGCCCGGCGGGTGCTGGTTGGGGTGGAGCGCTTTATCAAGGTCATCAATCGACAGGCCGTGCGATCTGTCATGTTCCGGCCAATCCCCTGCGGATTTGTCGGTATGGACGAAGGTGTGATGCTGCTGCTGCTGCGCAAGGCCGGATCGGGCGACAGTATGGGGGCGATGGAAACCGCAGCCGGGCTTGTTCATTCGGAGGCCGCACGCGATCTGTCAGAAGCTGCCCTTCAGCTTCACACGGCCTTTGCCAACGGAACGGGTGAGGCGGGCAATGATACATTTCTGGCCGGCGGCTGGTTGTCCCGGGAACGACCGGCCGCAAGCACGACCATACATTGACGGGTCAGATACCGATTGCCCGCCAGGCGATATAGATTCCCATGATTGCCAGCATCCAGAAGAAGACCTGTTTGAATATCCGGTCAGACATGCGTTTGCGCAGGGCCTGACCGATCATCATGCCGCCAAAGGCGGGGATGCAGCCGGTTGCCGACAGAACCATCATCTGCTGGTCCAGCATGCCAACCCGTTGCAATCCGGTGCCCAGCGAGACAAGGGAGATCGAGAACCAGATTCCCATGGTCTGGATCAGCATGTCCCGGTTCATGCCCAGCGCCTGAAAATAGGGGACGGCCGGGACGACGGTGGAGCCTGTCAGGCCGGTCAGAATACCGGTGATACCGCCGACAAAGGGCGCGGCGATACGACCCGTTTCCGGTGAGATTGTCGGGCTGCGCGAAATCAGCCCATAGGCCGCATAGACAATCAGGGTCGCACTGAGCAGCAGGGTGAAGATCGTGATGTCGTCACCCGCCAGAAAGCCGGTGGCGAATATGATGCAGGCAATACCGATGATGAAAAACAGCCAGAAGCGTTTCAGTGTTTCGATGAAGTAGCCACCGATGGCGGCCTGCCAGAAATTCGTCAGGATCGACGGGATCAGCATCAGCTGCAACGCGTCCTTCATGCCGAAGACGATCGTCAGCAGCGTCAGCGATGTGGTGGGTAATCCCATCCCGGTCACACCTTTGACGAAACCGGCCAGCAGAAATACCGCGCCGACAATGGGCAGGACCGTGGGGTCTGCGAACAAGGGTCAGTATCCCTGCTTGCGGTCGACGACGTTCATCAGCGGTTCGCCAGCCAGCATCCGGCGGTAATTCTCGGCAACCTGCGGGGCGCTGGTATAGGGCGGGGTCAGGCTGGCTGCATGGGGGGTGATGGTGACGCGCGGATGGTTCCAGTAGCGATGATCTGCAGGCAGGGGTTCGGTCTGGAAGACATCCATCATGGCGAAGGCAATCTGGCCGCTGTCGAGTGCCGCAAGCAGGGCATCGTCATCAATATGGGCGCCGCGTGCAGCATTGATGACCGAGGCACCTCTGGGCATCAGCGCGAAACGTTCCGCATTCAGAATGCCTTTTGTTTCGGGAGTCAGCGGCAGCAGGCAGACGGCAATGTTCGTCTGGCGCAGCATTTCGGTCAGACCATCAGGTCCATGAAAACACTCGATCCCTTCGATCTGCTTTGGTGAGCGGCTCCATCCCATGACCGGGAAGTCAAAGGCCCGGAGTGCCTGCCCGGCCATGCGGCCAAGTTCACCAATGCCCAGAATGCCGACTTTGGTTTTGCTGGTGTCCGGGTTCGGGTGGGATTTCCACAACCCCTCACGCTGCTGCTGGTCGAAAACCGGCATTTCCCGGTGCAGGCGCAGCACCGCATAGGCAATCCATTCACGCATCTGGGTGCCCATGGTTTCATCAACCAGACGGACGATGGAAACATGCTCCGGAATCATGCCCGGCTTGAACAGGTGGTCGACCCCGGCACCGAGGGAGCAGGCGACCTTGAGGTTTGGAAATTTCGCCAGTTCCCCTTCCGGCGGCGACCAGATCAGGGCGAATTCGATGTCCTCAGGATTGCCGACATCAGGCCAGATCCGGAAATCCATGTCCGGGCAGAGGCGTGTCAGTTCTGACCGCCAGATATTCACCTTGTCGCTGTTCGAGAGAAATAGAAAAGCCATCGGATCACTGCCTCGCCTGTATCGTGGAACTGTCCGCAGACCCTACAACAGTGACGCCGGTCTTCACCATCCCCTTGTCTTGTAACGGACGGTGTTTTCTCCGGATCCGGAAGAGATGCCGATGTGCTTTTTTAGATGGGATGCGAACATAAAGAGAATATTAATACTTGTTTAACCAAGAAATACTGCTTCCGGTGTGAGTCAGTAAACGAAACATCAATATATTGCGTGAATGATGGGCAAGTCGAAATGCCCGGTTTGCAAGTAATTCAGGTGTGTTCCCATTGACTCCCAAAATCTCCCATGCTATCCCAACAGCGCCCAGAATAGGGCGTGTAAAGGATTGTGCAGGGTCTGGCGACGGGCTGCTGCGCAGGAAAACCCGGGGAGCAGCAAGGCACCATGAAACGGTTGGCCGGCAGCTACGAGAACAAGATCGACAGCAAGGGGCGGGTTTCGGTGCCGAAACCTTTCCGTTCCTATTTCGATGCCCAGGGTTCCGATCTCATCTACATTTTCCCATCCTTCCAGCAGCCGGCGATCGAAGGTTGCGGCGAAGGATATCTCGACCGGTTGCAGGACCGTATCGACGGTCTCGACATGTATTCCGAAACGCAGGCGGATTTTGCGTTGCTGACCATCGGTCAGGCCCTTCCGCTGTCGTTCGATCCGGAAGGCCGGGTCACATTGCCGCGCGACATGCGCGAGGCAATCGGACTGACAGATTCGGCAATGTTCGTCGGTCAGGGCGATCGCTTCCTGATCTGGGAGCCATCGGCCGGGCAGGCGGCGCGGGATGCAGCAATCAATCGCATCAGAACCAATGGAGCGACACTGCCGCAACGGTCATCGTCATGAGCGCGCCATCCGACAAACATATTCCTGTTCTGCTCTCAGAGGTGGTTCAGGGGCTGACGGTTATTGCGGGCGGAGTCTATGTCGACGGCACTTTCGGATATGGTGGTTATACAAAAGCCATCCTGTCTGCAGCGGACTGTCGGGTTGTCGCCTTTGACCGTGATCCGGCAGCGATTGCGGGTGGACAGGACATTGTCGCAAACTCGGCGGGAAGGCTGGACCTCATTCACGCCTGTTTCAGCAGTATGGGCGAGCACCTGGCGGCGGCGAGTGTTGACGGAATCGCGCTGGATATCGGTGTTTCCTCCATGCAGATCGATGAGGCTGACCGGGGATTCTCCTTCCGGCAGAACGGTCCGCTGGATATGCGGATGTCGAGTGATGGCGAGACCGCAGCCGATATCGTCAATCTGACGGGTGAGAAGGATCTGGCCCGGATTATCTATGAATTTGGTGAGGAAAAGGCGTCCCGGCGTGTTGCCAGCGCCATCGTTGCCCGCCGCAGGGAACGCAAGTTCGAGACGACAGGCGATCTGGCAAGTGTCGTGCGGTCTGTTGTTCGTGCGTCGAAAGATGGCATTGATCCGGCCACGCGGACTTTTCAGGGATTGCGGATTGCCGTGAATGACGAACTGGGCGAACTGGATCGCGGTTTGCTTGCGGCAGAACGTCTTCTGAAGCCCGGTGGGCGGCTTGCGATTGTCTCTTTTCATTCGCTGGAAGACCGTCGCGTGAAGCATTTTCTGCGCGACCGTTCCAGCGAGAATGCGGGGTCCCGTCATCTGCCGGCACCGGTGTCGCGCCGTGCGCCGAGTTTCAGACTGGTTAGTCGCAAGGCCATTGTGCCCGGCGAGGATGAAACCCGGCGCAACCCCCGGGCCCGTTCTGCCCGGCTGCGCATTGCAGAACGCACCGATGCTCCTGTCTGGGAGGCCACGGCATGATCAGTCGCGGCGCCCTCGTCTGGCTGTTCGTCGCCATTGTTTTTGGCGGCGCGATGATTGTCATCAAGGCCCGTGTTCAGAGCCTGGAGGAAGAGCTTGCCGGTCTGAAAGCCGGAATCAGGGCGGAAGAACGAGCCGTCCATGTACTGAAGGCCGAGTGGAGCTATCTGAATCAGCCGGTGAAGCTGCGCCAGCTGACGGACCGCTATCTTGGCCTGACAGAAATGACGACGGAACAGATTGTCCGTCTTGAGGACTTGCCGATGCGTCCCGTTCCCGAACCAGAGGCCGGTCCCGGCCAGACGATAAATGAGGAAATTCTGCCATGACCCGTTCACAGATCGCCGGCCGGAAAGTGACGGAAAGCAATTCTTATGACGGACCTGAACGACGCACTCGCCTGCGGATAGAAGGGGATGCCAAGCAGGCTATGGAGACGGGCCGGAACCGGCTTGTTGTCGGTGCCCTGCTGTTTGCGATGGCCTTTGCCGTTGTTGCCGGTCGTCTGGTCGAAGTGGGCGTTCTCGGTACGGCACCGGAGCGTAATACGGCAACGATCTGGGATGTTGACCCTGACCGGTTTGCGCGGGCGGATATTGTCGACCGTAACGGTGTTGTGCTGGCGACCAACCTGCCGACACGTGCGTTGTTTGCGGACGCCCGGATTATTGCGCCCGACGAAGCGCCGGATATTGCCCGCCAGCTTGCCGGTATCATCCCGGATCTTGATGTGCCGGGCACCCGCAAGCGTCTGGCTTCGGGCCGGGCTTTTATCTATCTGCATCGTGACCTGACGCCCGCACAGGTGGTGGAGGTCAACCGGCTGGGCGTTCCCGGTCTGAATTTTGAAGATGCCGAAGCGCGGGTCTATCCGCATGGTCGTCTGGTCAGCCATGTCATTGGTCTGACCGATATCGACAACAACGGACTGGCCGGAATCGAAAAGCGTTTTGATGACGACCTGCGGGGCAGTAACAAGCCGCTGAAATTGTCGCTGGATGTTCGGGTGCAGAACATGCTGCGTGAAGAACTCTACAAGGCGATGACCGAATTCAGCGCCATTGGTGCGGCCGGTCTGGTGATGGATGTGCGGACCGGCGAGTTGATCGGCATGTCTTCGCTGCCTGATTTCGATCCGAACAATATCGAAACGGCGACGGAAGAAGCGATCTTCAACCGCGGCAGCCTCGGCGTCTATGAGATGGGATCGACCTTCAAGCTGCTGAATACGGCGATGGCGCTGGATAGCGGCCGGGTCAATCTGTCGAATGCCTTTGATGCACGTCACCCTCTGAAGATCGCCCGCTTTCAGATCTCTGACTACCACGCCAAGAACCGCTGGCTGACCGTTCCTGAAATTCTGGTCTATTCATCGAATGTCGGATCGGCCCGGATGGCGAAGTTTGTCGGTACGCAAACCCAGCGCGATTTTCTGGGCAAGGTCGGCATGCTGAAGCCGGCGGCGCTGGAAATTCCGGAAGTCGGCGCGCCCCTGATTCCGTCACCCTGGCGCGATATCAACACATTGACGATCAGTTTCGGTCATGGAATCGCCGTAAGTCCGGTGCAGCTTGCAAACGGTATTTCGACATTGATCAATGGCGGTATCTACCGTGACGCCACCCTGCTGGCGCGGAACCCGGGGTCCGGGGAAGTGGCGGGTACCAGGGTCATCAAGCCATCAACGTCGGATGCCATGCGGGCATTGATGCGGGCGGTGGTTATGGAAGGTACCGGTAAGAAAGCAATTGTTCCCGGCTATATGGTTGGTGGCAAAACGGGAACGGCAGAAAAGCAGGTGAACGGTCGCTACAAGCGCAAGGCGCTGATGTCCTCGTTCATTGCCGCCTTCCCGATGCAAAATCCGCGTTATGTGGTGCTGGCAATGCTGGATGAACCGAAAGGCACGAAAGCTACCTTTGGTTATGCAACGGGGGGCTGGGTTGCGGCCCCCGTGGTTGGCGCGGTGATTCGCAAGCTGGCACATCTCTATGCCATGCCTCCGGTTGATGAAACCGAACCGACAGTGCTGCAGGCTGTTGCACTGCCCGCCATTGAGCCCGGAGGAATGCTGAAACTTGCGTCTTACTGATCTCGCGGCAAAAACAGGAACAGAAATGGTGCAGGCCGGTGCTGCCGCTGCAGCGGAGATCATCGGCCTGACGGCTGATTCCCGCGAGGTTCGTCCGGGCTTTCTGTTTGCGGCCCTGCCGGGCAGTGTCCGTGACGGGCGCGATTTCATTCCGCAGGCAATTGCCAGTGGCGCCAGCGCTATTCTTACCACTTCCGATTATCGTCTGAGCAGCCCGGTTGATGGTGTTGCCCTGATTGGTGATGCAGAACCCCGCCGGTTATTTGCCCGTACCGCCGCCGCATTTTATGGCGCGCAGCCGGAGCATTGTGTGGCGGTGACCGGTACGAACGGCAAGACATCGGTTGCTGTTTTTACCCGACAGATATGGTCCATGCTGGGTCGTCGGGCCGCCAGTATCGGTACACTCGGCATGCATTCCCCGGATATCCGGCTGGAAGAAAGCCTGACAACACCTGATCCGGTGATGCTGCATGGCCTGCTGGCGCAACTCGCAGAATCCGGTGTTACCCATACGGCGCTGGAGGCATCGAGCCACGGTCTGGATCAGTTCCGTGTTGACGGGGTGGCCCTGAAAGCCGCTGCCTTTACCAATCTTTCCCGTGACCATCTCGATTATCACGGTGACATGAACGCTTATCTTGCGGCCAAGGCGCGACTGTTTACCGAAGTTCTGACGGATGATGGCGTGGCGGTTCTGAATGCGGACGATCCCTGCTTCAGCCAGCTTGAGGAGCAGATCGGCGGTCGGTGCAGAATTCTGTCCTACGGCGTTAATGGTGGCTCAATCGAGATTGCGGAACTGGTGCCGCTGGCCGACGGCCTGGCGGTTCGTCTGGTCATCAACGGAGCGGAATGTGATCTGTCTCTGGGACTGATCGGCGGATTTCAGGCCTATAATCTGTGCGCGGCCCTGGGGCTGGTTCTGGCAGAAGAAAATATCGACCGGGCTGCTGTCATAGAGGCTGCGTCAAAACTGCAAGGTGCGCCGGGCCGGATGCAACTGGTTGCGCGACGCCCGAATGGCGGATCGGTTTTCGTTGATTTTGCCCATACACCGGATGCCCTGAAAACTGTGTTGATGGCCATACGTCCGCATGTCAGCGGATCGCTGAATGTGTTGTTTGGTGCCGGCGGTGACCGTGATCGGGGTAAACGACCGCTGATGGGTCAGGCTGCGGCTGAATATGCGGATCAGGTGACTGTCACTGACGACAACCCCCGGACGGAGGATGCAGCTTTCATCCGTCGTGAGGTGATGCAGGGTTGCCCGGAGGCAACAGAAACCGGTGACCGCGCTGAGGCAATCGCAACCTGTATTAAGGCACTTGGCCCGGAAGATGCCCTTGTGATTGCCGGAAAAGGTCATGAAAGCGGCCAGATTGTCGGCGATACCAAATTGCCGTTTGACGACGCACAGGTAGCACGTCAGGCAGTGCTGGATATCGACGGGAGCTTGATGAGATGACGGAACCATTATGGACAGCACCGGCAGCTATCGCTGCTATGGAAGGGACATCAGACCAGCAGGACTGGTCTGCGTCAGGTATTTCCATCGACAGCCGGACGGTTGTGCCTGGTGATCTGTTCGTGGCTATTGTCGGGCCGCATTTCGACGGGCACAGTTTTGTTGCTGCGGCGCTGGAAGCCGGAGCAGTTGCGGCAGTTGTCACGGCCCGTCCGGATAACGTACCCGCAGATGCGGCGCTGGTTATTGTTGATGATACGCTGCGCGCGATTGAACGTCTGGGACGCGCGGCACGAGCGAGAACGGATGCCCGGGTGATTGCGGTGACTGGCAGTGTCGGCAAGACCGGTACGAAAGAAGCCCTGCGAAATATCCTGTCCTGCTATGGCGAGACTCACGCCAATCCCGGCAGTTTCAACAATCACTGGGGGCTGCCCCTGACGCTGGCCCGCATGCCGCAATCCACCGAGTTCGCGGTGCTGGAACTCGGCATGAATCATACGGGAGAACTGGGTCCGCTCAGCCGGATGGCGCGCCCGCATGTTGCCCTGATCACCACCATTGCTTCCAATCATATTGGTAATTTTGCCTCGCTTGATGAGATCGCGGATGCCAAGGCCGAAGTGTTTGAAGGGCTGGAGCCGGATGGCTGGGCCATTCTCAATCAGGATGATGGTTATCGTGACCGGCTGGCCGCGGCGGCGGAACGGCTGGGTGCCGGTCATATCATCTCTTTCGGCCGTGAGAAGGGTGCCAATCTGCGGCTGCTTCATTGTGACCTGAAGCCTGACAGCTGCCGGGTGACGGCTGATATAGGTGGGTTGCCGCTGACCTGGGATGTCGGTTGCGCTGGCGGACACTGGGCAATGAACAGTCTGGGAATCATGGCTGTAATTCAGGCTCTTTCATTAAATTTCCGGCAGGCAACCGGCGCGTTGAAAGAAATGCAGCCGCCGGCAGGACGGGGGCAGCGCAGCGTGATCTCGCTGCCGGACGGAACGGCAGAACTGATTGATGACAGCTACAACGCCAGCCCGGTATCCATGCGTGCCGCGTTTGATGTGCTGAAGGTTGCTGCTCCCGGAACGGATGGCCGGCGAATTGCGGTACTGGGTGACATGCTGGAACTTGGTGATCAGGCTGAGAGCGAACACCGTGCACTGGCTGATGAACTGCTGGGCCGTGATATTGATCTGGTCTTTACCTGCGGCCCGCTGATGCGTTCCTGTTCGCGGGCATTGCCGGACACTGTTCGTGGCGGACACAGCCCCGACTCACGCAGTCTGGCTCCCCGTCTGGTTGGCGTGATTGCGCCGGGAGATGTGGTTCTGGTCAAGGGATCCTATGGCAGCCGGATGTCCGTTGTTGTCGACTTACTGAAAAATCTGAACATGCCGGTAGCGGCAATGGGGGGCTGACAAGCCATGCTTTATAATTTCCTGTTTCCGCTGGCGGACGATATCAGCTTCTTCAACCTGTTCCGGTATATTACTTTCCGGACCGGCGGGGCAGTTGTGACGGCCCTGTTCATCAGCTTCATTTTTGGTCCGCGCGTCATTGCCCTGCTGCGCTCGAAGCAGTCGGAGGGGCAGCCGATTCGTGAAGACGGCCCAGAAAGCCATCTGCTGACAAAGAAGGGCACGCCAACCATGGGCGGGTTCCTCATTCTGCTGGCGCTGGCACTGGCAACCCTGCTCTGGGCGGACCTGACCAACCCTTATGTTTGGGCGGTTCTGCTGGTGACCATCGGTTATGGCATGATCGGGTTTGCCGATGATTATCTGAAAGTCACGAAGCGCACGTCCGGCGGATTGCCGGGTAAACTGAAACTGACCGGTCAGATCGGTGTGGCGCTGGTGGCGGCAATCTGGATTGCCTCGGTTACCGAGGCGCCGCTGGCGAATGGTCTGGCGGTGCCCTTTCTCAAGGATGTGCTGATTAATCTCGGTTATCTGTTCATTCCCTTCGCGATCTTTGTCATGGTCGGTGCCTCGAACGCGGTAAACCTGACCGATGGTCTCGATGGCCTTGCCATTGTACCGGTGATGATTGCTGCCGGTTGTTTCCTGCTGATTGCCTATCTGGTCGGCAACACGGTCTTTGCCGGTTATCTGCAGATCCATTATGTGCCCGGTGCGGGTGAACTCGCCGTGTTCTGTGGCGCGCTGGTTGGCGCCAGTCTCGGGTTCCTGTGGTTCAACGCACCACCGGCAATGGTGTTCATGGGCGATACCGGATCACTGTCGATGGGCGGGGCGCTCGGTGCGATCAGCGTGATAACGAAACATGAACTGGTTCTGGCTATCATCGGCGGATTGTTCGTTCTGGAAACGGTTTCGGTGATTGTTCAGGTCATGTCATTCAAACTTACCGGCAAGCGGGTATTCCGCATGGCGCCGCTGCATCATCATTTTGAAAAGAAGGGCTGGGCCGAACCGACGATTGTCATCCGGTTCTGGATCATTGCCTCGATTCTGGCGATTGCCGGTCTGGCGACGCTGAAACTGAGATAGCCATGATCCCGATCTTCTTCTTTGAAGGCTATGAAGTCGCGGTGCTCGGGCTTGGTAAGTCGGGGATTGCGGCGGCTCAGGCGCTGATGAAATCCGGTGCCGAGGTCTGGGCCTGGGACGATAATGAAGATGCCCGGCAGAAGGCGCGTGAACTGGATATTCCGCTGGTTGATCTGCATAGCTGCAATCTAGATGATCTCACGACACTGGTGCTTAGTCCCGGCATTCCGCATACGTTTCCGGAGCCGCATCCGGTCGTGACCCGCTTTCGTGAAGCCGGGCTGGAAGTTGTCTGCGATATTGAACTGCTGGCCCGGGCAATGCGCGATTCCGCCTATATCGGGGTCACCGGGACAAACGGAAAATCCACCACCACGGCCCTGCTGGGCCATATTCTTCAGCTTTCGGGGCGGGATTGCGAAGTCGGCGGCAATCTCGGTCAGCCCGCACTATCCCTGAACCGGCTGGATGAAAATGGCATTTATCTGCTGGAGATGTCGTCCTATCAGCTGGAACTGGTTCCCTCGATCACCTTTGATTTCGCGGTCCTGCTGAATATCGGTGAAGATCACCTCGACCGGCATGGCGGTATGGAAGGCTATATCGCTGCCAAACGCCGTGTTTTTCATCGTCAGACCAGCCCGCGTGCTGCGATCATCGGTGTCGATGATCCAGTCTGCCGCCGCATATATGACGAACTGAAGGCTGTCGGTGATCAGGTGATCATACCGGTTTCCGTCAATGAGCGGATTCATGGTGGCGTTTATGTCATCGATGGCTGGCTGTATGACGATATGGACGGCAAGGAAGTGCAGGCGATCAATCTGAATGATCTGCCGCAACTGCCCGGGAAACATAACTGGCAGAATGCGGCTGCTGCCTATGCAACGGCCCGGTCAGCCGGGGTTCCGGCGCCGACCATTGGTGCCTGCATGCGCTCTTTTCAGGGGCTGCCCCACCGTCAGGAGATCGCCGGGCTGGTTGATGGCGTGCTGTATATCAATGACAGCAAGGGTACGAATGCCGAAGCAGCCTCCAAGGCGCTGGGCTGTTATCAGACGATTTACTGGATTGCAGGTGGCCGTGCCAAGGAAGGCGGTATCACCAGCCTCGCGCCCTGGTTTCCGCGTATCCGCAAGGCTTTCCTGATTGGTGAATCGGCAGAGGCATTTGCCGGAACGCTGGGTGATCTGGTGCCGTTCGAAATTTCCGGGACGCTGGAGACAGCTGTCGCCCATGCCCGTGAACAGGCGCTGGCAGATGGCGAGACAGGTGCCGTGGTGCTGCTGTCACCGGCCTGTGCGTCCTGGGACCAGTTCAGAAGTTTTGAACATCGCGGTGATACGTTCTGCGATCTGGTGGATGAACTGCCGGGCGAACGGGAAACGCTGGATGGATATTCGGGAGGGATGCAATGAGTGGTCTCGCACGGACAGATACATCGGTTGTCGGGCGCTGGTGGTGGACGGTTGACCGCTGGTCACTGGCTGCCCTGCTGTTTCTGGTCGCCATTGGCGCGATCCTGACCCTGACGGCCAGCCCGCCGGTGGCGGAACGTATCGGTCTTGGCGGCTTCCATTTCGTCAAACGTCAGTTCCTGTTCCTGCCGATGGCTGTTGCCCTGATTGTGGCAATCTCGCTGCTCGATCCCCGTAATATCCGGCGGATGGCGGCGATTGGTTTTGTTATTTCACTGATTCTGGCGGCTCTGTGTCTTGTTGTCGGTTCTGAAATCAAGGGGGCGCAGCGCTGGCTGAATATTGCCGGTTTTTCGATCCAGCCTTCTGAATTTATCAAGCCTGCCTTTGCTGTGGTTGCGGCCTGGATGTTTTCGGAAGGCCGCCTGAAACGCGACTTTCCGGGACATCTCATCTGTTTCGGGCTTTATGCCATTACAGCGGGGGTGCTGCTGTTACAGCCGGATGTCGGGATGACCATCGTGATTACGGCGGTCTGGATGGCACAGTTTTTCCTGGCCGGCCTGTCGATGATCTGGGTTGTCGGGCTGATCGGTCTGGGTATTGCCGGGGCGGCTTCCGCCTACTTTTTCATCGACCATGTACAAAGCCGGGTTGACCGCTTCCTGAATCCTGAATCCGGAGATACCTTCCAGATTACCACGGCACTTGACGGTTTTCGCAATGGTGGCCTGCTGGGGCAGGGGCCGGGTGAGGGGCTGTACAAGCTGCGACTGCCGGATGCCCATGCGGATTTCGTCTTTGCGGTGGCGGGGGAAGAATTCGGCACCATCGCCTGTATTCTCATTGTGTTGCTGTTTGCCTTTATCGTGCTGCGCGGTTTTGTCCGCGTGTTGCGTGAACAGAATCTGTTCATCCTGCTGGCCTCTGCCGGTCTGCTGACCCAGTTCGGTTTGCAGTCGCTGGTCAATATGGCTTCATCGCTGCATCTGATGCCGACCAAGGGCATGACGCTGCCTTTCATCTCCTACGGCGGTTCTTCGGTTCTGGCGCTGGCGATTGGCATGGGCATGGTGCTGGCCCTGACCCGACGGCGGGTCAGCGGAGAAGAACTTTGAAAACAGGGCCTGTTGTTCTTGCCGCCGGTGGCACCGGGGGGCATGTGTTCCCGGCGGAGTCGCTGGCCCGGGTATTGATGCGGCGCGGCCATCGTCTGATTTTTGTGACCGACCGCCGGGGGGGTGCCTATAGCGGCGCGCTGGCGGATGTGGAAACTCACCGGGTTCACGCCGGGGGGATTGCCGGTGCAGGGTTTCTGGGGCGCGTGCGGGGTGCGGCACAGCTTGCCGTTGGCGTATTGCAGGCCGGCAAGGTGCTGGCACAGGCCCGGCCCTCTGTCGTGGTGGGGTTTGGTGGCTATGCCTCGATCCCGGCGATGATTGCAGCAACGCGGTCTGGCCGTCTGGCGGCTATTCATGAACAGAATGCGGTGTTGGGCCGGGCAAACCGCCTGCTGGCCCCGAGGGTAAAGCGGATCGCAACTTCATTTGCAGAGGTACGCCGGATTGCCGCCAATCAGCGCGACAAGGTGGTCTATACCGGGATGCCGGTTCGTGATGCGGTGGTTGAAATGCGCGACAGGCCGTTTCCGCCAATGACGGACAAGCTGCATCTTCTGGTCGTTGGTGGCAGTCAGGGGGCCGCCATTCTGGGTGAAGTTCTGCCGAAAGCCATCGGTGGCCTGAGCGATGATCTGAAACAACGTCTTGTGGTCACCCAGCAGGCCCGGCCGGAACTGCTGGAGCAGGTGCAGGCGGCTTATGCTGAAACCGGTGTTCAGTCGGAAATTGCCGCTTTTTTTGATGATCTTCCATCTCGTCTGTCGGATGCTCACCTGCTGGTTTGTCGGGCGGGTGCCTCCACGGTGGCCGAGCTTACGACGGCCGGTCGTCCGGCCATACTGGTTCCCTATCCCCATGCGGTTGACGATCACCAGACAGCGAATGCCCATGCGCTTGATTCAGCGGGCGGCGGCTGGCTGATCCCGCAGCCGGGATTCACGGTCGAGGCCCTGACGGCCCGCCTCTCCGAACTGTTCAATTCACCCTCCGCCCTGACGGCGGCCGCCGTCTGTGCGGCACGTGCCGGCCGTCCGGATGCGGCGGAACGACTGGCCGACATGGTTGAAGACCTGATCGGCTCCAACGGCGAAAAGGAAGCCGCATGAGAACTCTGCCCCTGTCCATTGGCGCCATCCATTTCGTCGGTATCGGCGGCATCGGCATGAGTGGTATTGCCGAAGTCCTTAACCAGCTTGGATATCAGGTAAAGGGAAGTGACATTTCCGATAATGCCAACGTACAGCGGCTGCGCGGGCTGGGGATTGAGGTTCATGTCGGACACCGGGCGGAAAATGTCGGGGATGCTTCGGTGGTGGTCGTCTCGACAGCTGTGAAGGCTGACAATCCGGAAGTGGTCGCCGCACGGGCCGCCCTGATTCCGGTTGTCCGCCGGGCAGAAATGCTGGGCGAGCTGATGCGCCTGAAATGGGCGATTGCTGTTGGCGGTACCCATGGCAAGACCACAACGACCTCACTGGTGGCGGCGATGCTGGATGCGGCAGAACTTGACCCAACGGTTATCAACGGCGGCATCATCAACGCCTATGGCACCAATGCCCGGGTTGGTGAAGGTGAATGGATGGTGGCCGAGGCGGATGAAAGTGACGGTTCGTTCCTGAAACTGCCGGCGACGATTGCTGTTGTCACCAATATCGATCCTGAACATCTCGATCATTACGGGGATTTTGACACCCTGAAGCGGGCATTCGACAGTTTCGTTGCGAACATTCCGTTCTACGGATTTGCCGCGCTCTGTGTGGATCACCCGGAAGTGCAGGCCATGATTCCCCGGGTCTCGGACCGGAAGATCATCACCTACGGCCTGACCCCGCAGGCTGACGTGCGGGCGCTGAATATCAATATCGGACCGGCTGGTGCCAGGTTTGACGTGACGGTTTCTGATCGCGCGGCAACCCCACCGCGTCAGATGAACGATCTGCAACTGCCGATGTATGGCCGTCATAATGTGCAGAACTCACTCGCGGCCATTGCGATTGCCTGCGAGATGGGACTGTCGGAAGAGATCATCCGCAAGGCGCTTCTGGGTTTCAAGGGTGTGAAACGGCGGTTTACCCGCACCGGCGACTGGAACGGGGTGACCGTGATTGATGATTACGGACATCATCCGGTTGAGATCAGCGCAGTCCTGAAAGCTGCCCGCGAGGCATCGGAGGGTAACGTCATCGCTGTGGTGCAGCCGCACCGCTATACCCGCCTGCGCGATTTGTTCGAAGATTTCTGCACCTGTTTCAATGATGCGGACACGGTCATCGTTGCCAATGTTTATGAAGCGGGTGAAGCCCCGATCGAGAACATCAACCGGGATGCGCTTGTCGAAGGTCTGAAACTTCGTGGTCATCGTCAGGCTGTGCCGCTCGAAGGGCCCGAGGCACTGGCCGGCATGGTGCGCGAACGGGCAAAGCCCGGTGATATGGTTGTCTGCCTTGGTGCCGGGTCGATCAGTGCCTGGGCCAATGCCTTGCCGGGAGAGTTGAAAGCCGGTGACGCGTGAGCGGACAGCACCCTCCGGAAAATTGCCTGACCACCCCTCCAGGTTCGGCCTGCCATGGTGGAAGCGGTTTTATCGGGCTGAAAGTTTCCGATAACGGATTAAACAAATGACGGCGGCACCTTCTTCGGATCTGGCCTGGCGGGACAGCCTGCCGGATGTCCGGGGTCGTCTTGAATTTGATGCGGATATTGCGAAGGTCACCTGGTTCCGGACCGGTGGACCAGCCGACGTGTCCTTTCGTCCGGCAGATGAAGAAGATCTCTCCGCGTTTCTGTCCGGACTCGATCCGTCGATAGCAGTCACCGTGCTGGGAATCGGTTCGAACCTGCTGATCCGCGATGGCGGTATCCGTGGTGTCGTGATCCGGCTGGGCAAGGGATTCAGCGGCATTCAGATGTCGAAGGACGGCATCATTGCGGGAGCTGCGGCACCGGATCGCAATGTGGCACTAGCGGCGGCGAAGGCCGGGCTTGCCGGGCTGGAATTCCTGACCGGAATTCCCGGCACAATCGGCGGCGCGCTGCGGATGAATGCCGGGGCTTATGGCCGGGAAATCAAAGACATTCTTGTCGCGGCCCGGGCCGTTGATCGCAGCGGGCGTATTCACGAGATATCCGCCGGGGATATGGGGCTGACCTATCGCCATTCCTCGGCGCCGGGGGACTGGATATTCACAGAGGCGAGGCTGACCGGAACGCCGGGGCAGGCCGCAGATATTCGCGCCGCCATGGATGAGATCGACCGGACCCGCGCCGAGGCCCAGCCCCTGAAAACCCGAACCGGGGGATCAACCTTCAAGAATCCGCCGAATGAAAAGGCCTGGCAGCTGATTGACCGTGCCGGATGCCGGGGATTGCGGATCGGTGATGCGCAGGTCTCGGAGAAGCACTGCAATTTTCTGCTGAATACAGGTCAGGCACGTGCAGCAGATATCGAGGCACTGGGCGAAGAAGTGCGCCGTCGCGTGCTGGAGACAACCGGACATTCTCTTGAATGGGAAATCAAACGGCTGGGTGAACCGGCCATGGAGGAGACGTCATGACCAAGACTGTTGCCGTTCTGATGGGCGGATTTTCTGCCGAACGTCAGGTGTCACTGTCCAGTGGTGCCGAATGCGTCAAGGCGCTGGAAAAGGGGGGCTATAACGTCCGCCCGATTGATGTCAGTCGCGATATCGCCGAGTTGCAGGCGGCTCTGACGCCCCGCCCCGATGTCTGCTTTAACGCGCTGCACGGTCCGTATGGTGAGGATGGAAATATTCAGGGGCTGCTGAATTTCATGCAGATTCCCTACACCCATTCCGGCGTTCTGGCGTCGTCGCTGGCGATGGATAAACCGATGGCCAAGCATCTGTTTGCCGCTGCCGGCATTCCCGTTGCCGAAGACCTGCTCTGCACCCGTGAAGAACTGATGTCAGGTATCGCCATCGAACTGCCTTTCGTCATCAAGCCGGTCAATGAAGGGTCGAGTGTCGGGGTTCAGATCATCATGACCCGCGATGACATGCTGACCTTCTCGGACAATTACTGGCCCTATACAGGAAAGGTGATGGTAGAGCGTTTCGTCCCCGGCCGGGAGCTGACGGTCGGGGTTATGGGTGACCGTGCGCTGCCTGTAACCGAGGTTGTGACAGACCGTGCCTTCTATGATTACGACGCAAAATACGAAATAGGCGGGTCAACCCACATTCTTCCGGCTCCGATTGACGAAGACTTAACCAAAGAGGTGCAACGATTAGCCCTGTTGGCACATCAGTCGCTGGGGTGCCGGGGCGTGAGCCGGTCGGATTTTCGATATGACGCGGAAACCGGCACGTTGTTCATCCTCGAATTGAATACCCAGCCGGGCATGACGCCAACATCACTGGTACCGGAAATGGCCATGCTTGCCGGAACGGACTTTGTAGAACTTGTCAGCTGGATGGTGGAGAACGCTGCATGCGACGCCTGATCGGTAAAACCGATAAAGCTAATAAAGCCAGGGAAACGACCCGCGCGGAAGCTCACCGTGCGCGTAAATCCCGGCCGCCGAAAAAGCAGCTTGGCCTGCGCGGCTGGCTGTTGCGCGGCGGGTTCGGAATTGTCGCTGCCGGTGTGGTTTCCGGTGGTCTGGCTCTGGCCTGGCAGCAGGGCTATCCGCAGCAGGTGGTTGACCGCCTGCATCTGGCGGGCGTCAATCTGACGGGGTCGGCGGGTCTGACGCTGCGCCGGGTCACTGTTGAAGGCCGCTTGCGTACACCGCGTGCTGATGTGTTTGCAGCACTTGGCGCAACCCAGGGCGATCCCATTCTGGGCATTGATATTGATCAGGCGCGGGCACGGCTGGAATCCATCGACTGGGTTCGCAGTGCGGTGGTTGAACGCCGCCTGCCGGATCTCATCCATATTCAGATTGCGGAACGGTCGCCGGTGGCGATCTGGCAGAACCGGGGGCGGTTCTCGCTTGTTGATACCGATGGTCACGTGATCAACCGGCAGGATGTCGGGGGCTGGTCACATCTGCCGATTGTCGTGGGTGACGGTGCGCCTGAACGAACCCGTGACCTGCTGGCAATGCTGGCAACCGAGAACCGGATGGCAGAGCGGGTACGTGCTGCCGTGCTGGTTTCCGGACGGCGCTGGAACCTGCATATCGGTGATCCGTCGAGTGATGTGGAGATACGTCTGCCGGAGACGGACCCGGACAAGGCCTGGGCCTGGTTCGCCTCGTTACAGCGTGACCACAATATTCTGGCCCGCGATGTCCGCATCGTGGACCTGCGTACTCCCGACCGGCTGGTCGTGAGGCTGGCCTCTGACGTGGTCGAGGAGACACAGGTTCTCAAGGGTGGCGAAGACACATGATCTCAGCAGTGAAAGTATCCTGAACGTGGCGACTATCAGACATCGTACCGGCACCGTTGCCGCTCTTGACGTTGGCACCAGCAAGGTCTGCTGCATTATCGCCCGGCTTGATGAAGCCGGGGTGAAGCAGATTGCCGGAGTTGGCCATCAGCTTTCGGCAGGTGTCCGGGGTGGCGTCATTGTCGATATGGATGCGGCAGAGGAATCAATCTGTGCTGCCGTCCATGCGGCCGAGCAGATGGCCGGGGAACGGATAACCGATGTCGTGGTCAACCTGTCCGGTGGACAGCAGGAGTCACGCCTTTACGGGATGGAGGTTTCTGTTGCCGGTCATGAAATCAGTGACAACGATGTCGACCGTCTGTTGCGTGAATGGCGGCTGCACCATGATGATTTCGACCGCGAGGTTATTCACACGATTCCGGTCGGCTATAACATCGACGGCGTCGGTGGCATTCGTGATCCGCGTGGCATGTTTGGCGACAAGATGGGCGTGGATGTCCATGTGGTTACCGCCAATGGCAGCGCGATCCGTAATCTGGCGACCTGCGTCCAGCGCAGTCATCTCGAAATTGAAGCCTTTGTCTCGTCGCCGCTTGCTGCTGGTCTGGCCTGCCTGACGGATGATGAAAAACAGCTCGGTGTGACTCTGATTGATATGGGGGCGGGCTGTACCACTGTTTCTGTTTTCGTTGACGGTGAACTGGTTTTTGTCGATTCGGCTTCTGTCGGCGGCGGCCATGTAACCAATGATGTGGCCCGCGGCCTGTCGACCACGATCAGTCATGCAGAACGGCTGAAAACACTTTATGGCAGCGCCCTGCCGTCGCCGTCTGACGAACGCGAGATTTTGCAGGTGCCGCTGGTCGGTGAAGATGATGGCCGGGCGACCAATCAGGTGCCCCGGTCGATGCTCGGGCGGATCATTCGTCCGCGCATTGAAGAGATTTTCGAAATTGTCCGCGCCAAGATTCACGATTCGGGTCTGGAACCGGTTGCCGGTCGGCGCGTTGTCCTGACGGGTGGCGCCAGCCAGTTGCAGGGGCTGCGTGAGGTCGGTTCACAGATACTCGACAAGCAATTGCGACTCGGGAGACCGATTCATGTGCAGGGTCTGGCCGAAATTGCCAGCGGTCCTGCTTTCTCGGCCTGTGCCGGTCTTATCAGTTACTTGTCCCTGGAACGCCCGGAAATTCGGGCTTTCAAGCGAAAACCCAAAAGAGAAACAAGTAATGCGTTCGGAAAGTTTGGACTTTGGCTGCGCGAAAACTTTTAATTAACCAAGTCATTCTATAAAGTCTTGAAGCGAATCGAAGAGTAGGGAAATACAAACCCTCAATCTTCCCAACGGAGGTTAGCAATGCCCATCAATCTGTCGGTCCCGGAAGTGGAAGCCCATCTGAGGCCCCGTATAACTGTCATCGGCGTCGGCGGCGCAGGTGGCAATGCTGTCAACAACATGATCGAGTCGGAGCTTGAGGGGGTCGAATTCGTTGTCGCGAATACCGATGCCCAGGCCATGGCCCAGGCCCGGACCGATCGTCGCATTCAGCTCGGCGTCTCCGTGACGCATGGTCTGGGGGCAGGCGCCCGTCCGGAAATCGGACAGATGGCAGCCGAAGAATCGATTGAGGAAATCGTCGATCATATTCAGGGATCAAACATGGTCTTCATCACCGCCGGTATGGGCGGTGGTACGGGAACGGGTGCCGCACCGGTGATCGCACGGGCCGCCCGCGAACAGGGCATCCTGACGGTCGGCGTGGTGACCAAGCCTTTCCATTTTGAAGGCACTCACCGCATGAAGCTTGCTGACAGCGGCATTGATGAACTGACCCAGTATGTCGATACCCTGATCATCATTCCCAACCAGAACCTGTTCCGGGTTGCGAACGACAAGACCACCTTCACCGATGCCTTCTTCATGGCTGACGAAGTGTTGCAGTCCGGGGTTCGTGGCGTGACCGATCTGATGGTTCGTCCGGGCCTGATTAACCTCGACTTTGCTGACATCCGCACCGTGATGAGCGAGATGGGCAAGGCGATGATGGGCACCGGCGAAGCCGAAGGCGAAAACCGCGCCCGCGAATGTGCCGAGAAGGCGCTTTGCAACCCGCTGCTTGATGACACCTCCATGAAGGGTGCCCGCGGCGTGCTGATCAACATCACCGGTGGCCCGGATCTGGCGCTGCTGGAAGTTGACGAAGCTGCCAACCGCATCCGTGAAGAAGTTGACCCGAATGCCCGTATCACTTTCGGTGCGACATTCGATCCGGACATGGAAGGCAAGATGCGTATCTCTGTTGTGGCAACAGGTATCGACTCGGAAGCGGCTGAACGCCCGCGCCCGGTGCTGATCAACACCATGACAAACCCGCCGCGTGTCACGCAGACGGTTGAAGAGCCGGAAGAAGAAGTTGATGTCGTGACTCAGGAGCCGCTGCTTGCGGCGATTGAACACAGCATGCGCGACAGTGACGTGGAAGAAGTAGCAGCCGAAGAATCGGCGGACGACACCGTGGTTGAAATGCAGGAAGCACCAAAAGCTGCCCCGCAGCCGGTTGCCCGCGAAGCTGCTGCTGAACCGGCTGCCGCTCCGCAGGAACGTCCGTATATCCCACGGGCCCCGGCAACTGCCAGGACACCTGCTGCGGTCCGTCCGGATCCGATGGCTGAAGCCGACATGATGAATGGCGGCAGCGCAGGCGATGCCCGCAAGACCGGTCCGTCCCTGTTTTCGAAGGTAACGGGACAGAACTGGATGCGACGTGGACCGGAGCCGGTTGATTCGCCAGCCGAGCCCGTGGCACAGAAGGCCCCGGAAGCCCCGCGCCCGAAGCTTAGCGGAATGACCCCGAGCGAGCGTCCGTCGAAGTCCAGTGCTGACGACGATCTGCTTGAAATTCCAGCCTTTTTGCGACGTCAGGCCAACTGATTAACCGGCTGTAAACGACGTTACAAACTGAAACAATGTTTGAGTTGAGCGCTCCATCCGTCCCCCATAGGGTGCAGATGGAGCGTTTTACGTTTTAAGGCTCCGCTGCGGGGTTCCTGCAGCAGATTAACCGGGTGCTACGGGGAATAACATACGATGGCTCAGATGCCTGCGCCTCAGACAGAATTTACACCGGGTGATGCTCCGGTTCTGCAGACAACAATCGCTGACCGGGCAACGGTCGCGGGCGTTGGCCTGCATTCCGGCCATCCGGTTCGCATGACACTGGCGCCCGCCGCGGCTGACAGTGGCATCATCTTTGTTCGTACCGATCTCGACAATGCCGAAGTTCCGGCTCTCTGGGACCGTGTTACCGACACCATGCTCTGCACCCGTATTACCGGCGATGAAGGTGTTGATGTTGGTACGGTTGAACATCTCATGGCCGCGCTTGCCGGCTGTCGCATTGATAATCTCCGCATTGAGCTCGACGGCCCGGAAGTGCCGATCATGGATGGCAGCTCCGAAGCTTTCGTCCAGCTGATCGACCAGACCGGCGTGCAGTTGCTGTCGTCTGAACGCCGCGCCATCAAGGTCCTCAAGACCATCGAGATTGAACAGGATGGCAAACTGGCCCGGCTGGAGCCGGCAGACCGGTTTGAACTGAATTTCGAGATCGATTTTGATCATGCCGCCATCGGTCGCCAGAGCCGTGGCCTGACCTTCGTCAACGGCGCTTTCAAATCCCAGATCAGCCGTGCCCGCACATTCGGTTTCCTGCATGAGGTCGAGCATCTGCAGAAACTCGGCCTGGCCCGTGGCGGATCACTGGAAAATGCGATCGTGGTCGACAAGAACGGCGTCATGAATGATGACGGTCTGCGCTTCGACGACGAGTTCGTTCGTCACAAAATTCTCGACTCCGTCGGCGATCTCTACCTTGCAGGGGCGCCGATCCTCGGTCGCTTCCACGGTGTGCGTGCCGGACATGCGCTGAATAACAGCCTGCTTCGTGCCCTGTTTGCTGATCCGGAAGCCTGGGAATATGTCCCGCTGGCCGGTTCTTCCGACTATGCCGTTGAACGCAAGGCTGCTGAATAAGCTTCCGCGTTTTTCGCATAACGCCCCCAGATTTTCAGAAAACCACGGGCCATATATTGCTGTCCGGCGCTTTGCGTGCGGGCGGATGCCCTGTCGGTGCGGGAATAGCCTGAAAAGCCGGGCTGAATAGCAGATCCCAAGAATGCAGCCATGCCGGTGATGTTTTGCCGGGGCAACAATTCCCTGCCTCCACTTGCGCCACAGGGCATGGTGAACGATATTGGAGCCTGTAATTTCCGGCATTTTTTGCGGACGAATGAAATGAATACTCAACGGCTCATCGCGCCCCTTGCGGCAGCGCTCCTGTTTGGTGTGGCAGCCTGCAGTTCTGACAAGCCCGAATATGTCGAAAAGCCCGTGGAGGAACTCTACAACACGGCGCTTGGCTCCCTGAACAATGAAGAGTTCGAGGAAGCTGCGAAACAATTCGACGAGGTTGAGCGCCAGCATCCCTATTCCGTCTGGGCGACCAAGGCACAGCTGATGTCGGCTTATGCCTATTATCAGGATGACGAGTATGACAGCGCCATCATTGCGCTGGACCGGTTCATTCAGCTGCATCCCGGTAACCGGGATATCGGCTATGCCTATTATCTGAAGGCACTTAGCTACTACGAACAGATTTCCGATATCGAACGTGATCAGAAGATGACCCGTCTGGCGCTGGATGCGCTGGAAGAAGTGGTGAACCGATTCCCGGACAGCCGGTATGGGCGTGATGCGAAGATCAAGGTCGATCTGACGCTGGATCACCTTGCCGGCAAGGAAATGGAAGTTGGCCGGTTTTATCAGACACGTCATCATTATCCGGCAGCCATCAACCGTTTCCGGGCTGTCCTGCAGAATTATCAGACCACCACGCATGTGCCGGAAGCTCTGGCGCGTATGACGGAGGCTTATCTGGCGCTCGGGCTGATTGAGGAAGCGCGGAAATCTGCTGCGGTGCTCGGGCATAATTTCCCGGGCAGTGACTGGTATCAGGAAAGCTTTGCCCTGTTGGGGGACCCGGCAGTTTCGGGCGACAGCACGGCGCAGCCGGCCGGCCAGCAGGCCAAGGCCGACGATGGCAGCTGGTATAATCCGGTCACCTGGTTCACCCCGGCAGCAAAGCCGCGTGTGGCACAGAATCGCGATGTCCTGCCGCCGGAAAATCTGGGTATTACGAGCAAGTCAAAGACGGCAGAGCCTGCTGATCCCGCGGACCCGGCAGAACCGACCAAAACTGTTGAAGCCAAGGATACGGATGCAAAGAAACCGGGGGAGAAATCTGTGCCCTGGTATAATCCGGGCGGATGGTTCAACTGACCGGGCGCTGGTACTGACCCGCCATGCTGTCTTCACTCTCCATTCGCAATGTGGTCCTGATCGAACAGCTTGATCTGCTGTTTGGTTCGGGTCTCTGTGTACTGACCGGTGAGACCGGCGCAGGTAAGTCCATCCTGCTGGACTCGCTGGGCCTGGCGCTGGGTCTTCGTGCTGAATCCGGCCTGGTCCGGCGCGGTGCGGATCAGGCCAGCGTTACCGCTGAGTTTGATCTGACCGATGACCATCCGGCACTTGAGCTGTTGCGCAGCAATGACCTGCCGGATGACCTGCCCCTGATTCTGCGCCGGGTTGTCGGTTCAGACGGGCGCAGCCGGGCCTATATCAACGATCAGGCAGTGGGTGTGCGACTGCTGCGCCAGATCGGTGATGTGCTGGCAGAAGTCCACGGACAGTTCGAGCAATATGGTCTGCTGAACCCTGCGAACCATATGGCCTTGCTGGATTCCTTTGCGGGCCATGACATGCTTGTGCGGTCAACCGCCGGAACGTGGCGTGACTGGCAGAAGGCGGCCCGTGCCCTGAAAGAGGCGACGGAAGCTGCTGAAGCAGCCAAGGCAGATGAGGATTATCTCCGGCATGCTCTGGCGGAACTCGACAAGCTGCATTGCGAGGCAGGAGAGGAAGAGGAACTCGGCAAACGCCGTCAGGTGCTGATGCATGGCGAGAAGATTGTCGAAAATCTCAACGGCGCCTTTGCTGAACTGAATCATGACCGGGGTATCGACTATCGTTTGCGTTCGGCATTGCGTGCGGTTGAGCGGGCGCGAGAGCAGGCAGGTGCTGCACTGGATCCGGTACTGGACGGGCTGTCGCGGGCGGCAGATGCCTGTGCCGACGCCATCATGGCGCTGGAACGGGCTTCCGCAGAGGTGGAACTTGATCCGGCAGCGCTGGAATCTGTTGAGGAACGGCTGTTTGCCCTGCGTGCGGCGGCCCGGAAACATTCGGTCGCGGTTGACGAGTTGCCGCTGCTGCGGGACCGGATGGCAGAACGGCTGACAGCCATTGATGCGGGTGATGAACAGATCGCCGAACTGACGGTCGCCGCAGATGCTGCACGCAAGGCCTACCGGGATGCGGCGGAGAAACTGCAATCCTCACGACAGAAGACAGCGGCTAAACTTGATGCGGCTGTGAATGCGGAACTGGTCCCGCTGAAACTCGACCGGGCGTCCTTCCACAGTACGCTGACCGCGCTGGATGAGGCGCAGTGGAATGAAAACGGTATGGACCGGGTTGCCTTTCTGGTAGCGACCAATCCCGGGGCGACGCCGGGTCCGCTGGGCAAGATCGCATCGGGCGGGGAGTTGTCGCGCTTCATGCTGGCGCTGAAAGTGTCACTGGCGGAGACAGATGGCATCGGCACGCTGATCTTTGATGAAGTGGATTCCGGTGTTGGCGGTGCTGTCGCAGATGCCGTCGGCGAACGCCTGGCACGATTGTCTGCCAAGGTGCAGGTGATGGTGGTGACCCACTCGCCGCAGGTCGCCGCTCGCGGGGCCTGGCATCTGCGGGTTGCGAAGACAGACCTGCCGACCGGGACTGTCACATCGGTCAGTCGTCTGACTCCGGAAGAACGTGCTGAGGAGATTGCCCGTATGCTGGCTGGTGCGAATGTAACGGAGGCTGCACGTGCTGCGGCGAACAGCCTGCTGACAGGAGCCGCGACATGAGTGACGAAACATCGGTCGGAGGTTTGTCTCCCGACGATGCAATTGCCGAAATCACCACATTACGTGCGGAAGTCGAGCAGCTTAACCGCGCCTATTATCAGGATGATGATTCCCCGGCGAGCGATGCGGAATATGATGCAAAGTTCCGGCGGTTGCAGGAACTGGAAGCAGCCTTTCCGGAACTGGCTGACCCGGAAAGCCCGACCCAGACCGTAGGGGCGGCACCGGCAGCAGGGTTTGCCAAAGTTACCCATTCCGTTCCGATGCTGTCGCTCTCGAACGCGTTCTCAGAAGAAGACCTGACGGAGTTCTTTGCCCGTGTCCGGCGTTTCCTCGGGCTTGGTCCGGAAGATGCAGTCGAGGTAACGGCGGAACCGAAAATTGACGGGCTGAGTGCCTCGCTGCGTTATGAGAATGGCCGTTTTGTGCAGGGTGCAACGCGGGGGGACGGCAGCGTCGGTGAGGATATCACACGGAATCTGGAAACCCTGAATGAGATTCCGGACAGGATTTCGGGTGCGCCGGATATCGTTGAAGTTCGCGGCGAAGTTTATATGAACGGCGAGGATTTTGCGGCGCTGAACAAGCGACAGGAAGAAGCCGGCTCCAAGATTTTTGCCAATCCGCGCAATGCAGCGGCGGGATCACTCCGCCAGAAGGATCCGGAGATTACCCGATCCCGGGCGCTGAAATTTTTCGCCTATTCCTGGGGTGAGGTGGCAGAACCTCTGGCGGATACGCATGGCGGCGCGCTTGACCGGTTCCGGGAATGGGGGTTTACGGTCAATCCGGAAACCCGGATCGTCAGGAGTGTCAGCGAGGCGATGGATTTCTATCGCGACATCATGGCACGCCGGGCCACTCTTGGTTACGACATCGACGGTATTGTCTACAAGGTCAACCGGCTGGACTGGCAGTCCCGCCTCGGCATGGTCAGCCGTGCCCCGCGCTGGGCAATCGCGCATAAATTCCCGGCAGAGAAAGCGCAGACGATTATTGAATCCATCGACATTCAGGTTGGCCGAACCGGCGCGCTGACGCCGGTTGCACGACTGAAACCGGTGACGGTTGGCGGAGTCGTGGTCAGCAATGCCACCCTGCATAATGCGGACGAGATCGAGCGCAAGGATATCCATGTCGGTGACCTGGTCACGATTCAGCGTGCCGGCGATGTCATTCCGCAGGTGGTCGAGGCGGTGCGCAGTCCGGAAAGCAGCCCGGAGCGATACAGCTTCCCGGAGCTTTGCCCGGAATGCGGATCGCAGGCGATGCGCGAGCCGGGCGAGGCGGTAACACGCTGTACCGGGGGACTGGTCTGTCCGGCGCAGGCGGTTGAACGGCTGAAGCATTTCGTGTCCCGTGATGCCTTCGATATTGAAGGCTTTGGCGGCAAGACCATTGATTCCTTCTATCGCGACGGGATGGTCATGAACCCGGCGGATATCTTCACGCTGGCAGAACGTGACAAGCGATCCCTGACGCCGCTGTCCAAACGTGAAGGATGGGGCCGCACCTCGGCAGAAAATCTGTTCAAGGCGATTGATGACCGTCGGAGTATCCCGCTGGATCGCTTTATTTTTGGTCTGGGCATCCGGCAGGTCGGTCAGGCCACGGCAAAGTTGCTAGCCCGTAATTATGGCTCGCTTGATGATTTGCGGTCGGCGATGGACAGGGCCGGGGATGAAGCCAGCGATGATTACGCCCAGCTTCTCAGCATCGATCAGATCGGCAAGGTCATGGCGGCGGATATCATCGGCTTCTTCGCCGAACAGCATAATCGTGATCTGCTGGACAGGCTGACGGAACTTCTTGATATCCAGCCTTATGTGGCACCTGCGGCGGTTTCCTCGAATGTGTCGGGGAAAACAGTTGTCTTCACCGGCACGCTGGAGAAGATGACGCGCTCCGAAGCCAAGTCCCGGGCTGAGACGCTGGGCGCGAAAGTTGCCGGGTCGGTCTCAAAGAAGACGGATTTTGTGGTGGTCGGGGCAGATGCAGGATCGAAGGCGAAGAAAGCCGCCGAACTGGGCGTCACCATATTGACCGAAGACGAATGGCTGGAGATGATTTCATGACGATCCTACCTCACGAACGTGTTCTCGTCGGTATCGACACCACGGATTGCGACAAGGCGATGAAGATTGCCACTGCCGTTACCGGCTCGGTCGGTGGGGTAAAACTGGGTAAGGAATTTTTCGTCTCGAACGGTCCGGAAGGTGTGCGCCGGGTTACTGCGGGTGGTGCTCCCCTGTTCCTCGATCTGAAATGGCACGATATCCCGAATACGGTTGCCGGTGCGGTGCGGGCGTCGCTGCCGCTGAAACCGATGATCGTCAATGTTCATGCGTCTGGTGGCCCGGCGATGATGAAGGCCGCCGCTGAAGCTGCCGCTGCTGCGGGTGAAGACCGTCCGATGGTGATCGGTGTTACCGTGCTGACCAGCATGGCGGAAGATGATCTCGCCGCGGTGGGTATGGATACGGACATGCCGGGGCAGGTGGTGCGCCTTGCCCTGCTGGCAAAGAATTGCGGACTGGACGGGGTGGTTTGCTCACCAAAGGAAATCCGGATGGTGAAGGAAGCCTGTGGCCCTGATTTCAAATGTATCGTGCCGGGTATCCGTCCGGTCTGGGCAGCAGCAAATGACCAGAAGCGGATTGCCACGCCTGCTCAGGCGGTGGCGGATGGTGCTGACTATATTGTCATTGGCCGGCCAATTGCTGCGGCAGATGACCCGGCGGCAGCCGCCCGGAAAGTCGCCGATGAACTGAAACCGGCGTGAGTGCGAATGCAAAAATATGTGGCCTGAATGATGTGGCCTCGGTCCGCGCGGCGGTTGATGGCGGTGCGGCCTATGTCGGTTTTGTTTTCTTTCCGCCATCGCCACGCAGTCTGAAACTGCCGCTGGCGGCTGACCTTGCCCGAGCGGCCGGAACGGGGGTGATCCGGGTTGGTCTGTTCGTGAATCCTGAAGATGATCTGCTGAAGGAAACGCTGGATGCGGTGCCGCTCGACATGATCCAGCTGCATGGCAAGGAAACCCCGGACCGGGTGGCCGAGGTGAAGTCCCGTTTTGGTAAGCCGGTGATGAAAGCCTGCGGCGTCTCGACCGGTGAAGATATCCGGGCTGCCCGTGCCTATCTGCCGGTGGCAGACCGGATTCTGTTCGATGCGAAACCACCGAAGCGCGATGATGCCCTGCCCGGCGGTAATGCGGAAAGTTTCGACTGGTCGCTGCTGACCAGTGCGGACTGGCCGGGCCGGTGGATGCTGGCTGGCGGGCTTGATGCGGATAATGTTGCGTCGGCAATCCGGCAAACCCGTGCAACGGATGTCGATGTTTCCTCCGGTGTTGAAGACAAGCCCGGCCGCAAGAACCCGGAGAAGATCCGCCTGTTCCTGAAAGCGGTCGCCGGGCGGTAATCGTCATCCTGCACCAGATGCCGGATCGCGTGGCCTGTCAGGGCGTCTGAAGTACCACAAGCCCCAGCATCATCAGGGACAGGGCGGTCAGCCATCCCGCAAGGATGCGGATGGCAATCTGCATCCAGAATTTCCCTGCCCTAGTGGTCAGCCATCCCGTATTGAAGCAAATCAGCAGGATGGCGAGGCTGGCCGCAACGATTCCGATAGTCCCGTCACCTGTCAGCCGTGCATGGAGGACAGTTTCATGTCCGGCCAGTCCGCCAGCCAGTAAGGCGGCTGCTGCGCAGGTAATAACCGGCAGGCGGAGTTTCAGCGCCGTCAGCAAGGCAAGGGCAGAAGACAGAACGAGGTAGGGCAGATAGGGAAACAGGGTGGCCTGTTCGTCCAGCACGGCAACGGTGCCACCAGATAAAAGCCCTGCCAGCAGCAGGCCCGTCGACCAGTGAAGATGCTGCCTGCCCTGCTGACCGGCCCACAGTCCAAGCGCCAGCAACAGCATGATCTGGTTCGGGGCGAGGACGGGATGCAGCAGCCCGGCGGAGAACGGGTCGAGACCCTCTGTAACCGGATGGGCAGAGGCTGTTGCCGGAAGCAGCACCAGCACCAGCAGGGCAGGGATGGCGATCAGGCTTTGCCGCGTCACACGGTTACGGAGAGGAAATAAATGCCGATGGCGGCGATAAAGCCGCCGATGGTCCGCACCGCCAGCAGACCGTTCGGTGCCAGCAGCAGCAGGCCAAGGCCCATGCCGCAGAGATGCAGCAGCCCGGTGGTCAGGACAAATCCGGCGGCAAAGGCAAAGGGGTTTGCCGCATCCGGCAGTTCCATGCCGTGAGCATGGCCATGGATGACGGCAAAGATTGCGACAATGATGGCGGCAATCCAGTGGGGTGTCCGTTTCGCCAGCGCGATGGCGGCGCCGATGATAAGGATAGACAGGGCAATTCCGATGTTTTCGCCGGGCAGGAACAAGCCAGCCATCCCGGTAAGCGCGGCCATTGCCATAATGACAGGAAAGATCACCGGCAGCAGCCAAAGCGCGGGTACGCCAAGCAATGCCCCCCAGAGACCAACAGCGACCATGGCGACCAGGTGGTCCAGTCCGAACAGGGGATGCACCAGCCCGGCGATCAGTCCATCAGCGGCGGTGCCACCTTCATGGGCTTCCACGACAGAGCCGGTGAACAGGGCGGCGACAATGGCGATAAGACCGATGAGATAGCGCAATTCGATGGTCAGCAGCGGTTCGGACTGTTCTGTGGTCATCATTCAACTTTGCCCGGATGTGATGATCTCGGCCTGACGATAGCCCTGAATGTAGAGCAGAGCCGTCAGGTCGGAATGGTCAACCTTGGCGCGGATCGTATCACGAACCAGCGGTTTTGCGCGATAGGCAATGCCAATTCCGGCGGCGGCCAGCATCTTGATGTCATTTGCACCATCGCCGACGGCCATTGTCAGTTCCGGGTCCAGCCCGCTGGCGACTGCCATCTGGTTCAGGGCCTGCAGCTTGCGGTCCGGTGACAGGATCGGTTCCATGACACGTCCGGTCAGCAGGCCATCCTGAACATCAAGGATATTGGCTTCATGATAGTCAAAGCCGAGGCGTTCCTTTATCCGGCGGGTGAAGTAGGTGAAACCGCCGGAAACCAGTGCGGTATAGGCACCGTGATGTCGCATGGTGGCAATCAGGGTCGCCGCCCCCGGCATCAGTTCCAGCGACTTGTAGGTCTCTTCCATCAGTCCCGCATCAATGCCGTCCAGCATCGATACCCGTTCCCGCAGGGCGTCGGCGAAGCCCAGTTTGCCGTTCATGGCGCG
>TARA_R110000787_G_scaffold16887_9_pt1 | contig 69921 bp, 57 predicted proteins | sample TARA_R110000787 | Tara Oceans TARA_R110000787 (sample SAMEA4397920) | marine metagenome | biome: Polar Biome; feature: [DCM] deep chlorophyll maximum layer (ENVO:01000326); material: water (ENVO:00002006), including particulate matter (ENVO:01000060) such as... | depth 35 m | reverse complement strand
GGCCGGCCTATATCCGGCCTCGCCTGGTCACGCTCTATTTCGATACCGTCGATACCGCCGGTCATTATTTCGGACCCGCACCGGGTGAAAAACTGCACGCCGCAATCGCGGACGTCGATAGCGAAATCGGCCGGTTGAAACAGCAACTGGACAACATGGGACAGCCGGTCAATTTCGTCATCGTATCGGACCACGGCATGACCGAGACGTCAGCCGATCGGATCGTCCATCTCGACCGGATCATGCCGCGCGACGAATATCATCTGGTCGAAGGCGGCAATTACGTCGGAATCGAGCCGCTCGAAGACAATGAAGACGCGGTACGCGCGGCCTTTATCCGTCCGCACGAACATATGGAATGCTGGGACCGGGAAAATATTCCGGCGCATTTTGCTTATGGCAAAAACCCGCGCGTGCCTTCGATCTTCTGTCTGGTCGAAAGTGGCTGGGTCGGATTGCAGGACGTCCCGGAATGGATGACCGGCACTGGCGGCGGCCACGGATATGATCATCGGGACGCCGACATGATGGCCTTTTTCCTGGCAAATGGTCCGGCTATTGCTGCCGACGGTCAGCTGCCGCTATTCGACAATGTCGACATTTACTCTCTGGTCGGCAGACTGGCCGGTATTGCTCCGCAGCCTAGCGATGGCGATCTCGCGCCATTTGAACCATCACTGCGTCCCTGAAGGTAAATCTCCGCCATGCTCTATTACGAAGATATCGAGATCGGCGTCGTCCAGTCCTTTGGAGAATATCCGGTCACCCGCGAAGAAGTGATAGAATTCGCGACAAAATATGACCCGCAACCGTTTCACCTCGACGATGAAGCAGCGGCGAAAACCCATTTTGGCAAATTGTCCGCCAGCGGTTGGCACACGGGCTCGATCGCGATGCGGATGATCGTGGACAATTTCAAAAAACACGAACAGGCAGGACTGGGCTCGCCCGGCATTAATAATCTGCGCTGGATCAAGCCGGTTTTTCCCGGCGATACACTGCGCTGCGAAAGCGAGATAATCAGCAAGCGCCGTTCGGAAAGCCGACCGGAAATGGGAATTACCGTCGGACGCCTGACCGTTTTCAACCAGAATGACGAGCCGGTCATGACGATGGAAAGCACCGGATTGATTGCCGTTCGCGGGGACTAGCGTCCCGGCGCTACTCCGTCACTTTCGTCCGAACAGCTTCTCGACATCTTCCAGCGCCAGCTTGACCCATGTCGGGCGACCGTGGTTGCACTGGCCGCTATGCGGCGTCACTTCCATTTCCCGCAACAGCGCGTTCATTTCCGCGACATTGAGCACCCGCCCTGCCCTGACCGAGCCATGACATGCCATCGTCGAAGCGACATGATCGATCCGTTCCTTCAGGCTCAACGCCTGGTCAAAAGCGCCAAGTTCGTCGGCCAGATCCGTGACCAGTGACTTCACATCACCCGCACCGAGCATCGCCGGTGTCGCACGCACCAGCATCGCCGTGGGCCCGAAACGTTCCATTTCCAATCCGAAATCGGACAATTCCGCCGCGCGCGCTTCCAGCCTGTCGCAGGCATTTTCATCCAGTTCGACGACTTCGGCCATCAACAGTGCCTGCGAAGCGACCGTGCCGCCATCGACCGCCTTGCGCATCCGCTCCAGCACAAGCCGCTCGTGCGCGGCATGCTGGTCGACGATCACCAGACCGTCTTCGGCCTCTGCGACGATATAGGTTTTTGCCACCTGTCCACGGGCGATACCCAAGGGATGGCGCGTTGCGTCTGGCACCGGACCGGAAGCCTCCTCTGCCTTGCCCATGAGCGGCGCGATTTCCTCACGCGGATCAAAGCCCGAAAAGGCACTGGCGCCCTCTTGCATCTGCGCGGAAGGATAAGGCTGTTGCGCAATATTGGACCCGCCCTGCGACGTAAAAATATTACTTTGCGGGTCCGGTGCGGCCGGTTCCCTCTGCCAGTTTGACAGCGCCGATTCGGCCGGTCTCTGGACCGCACGAAACCCGCCCTCGTCGAGCGCCTTGCGCAAGCCGCTGACGATCATGCCGCGAATCATCGCCGGCTCGCGAAAGCGCACTTCGGTCTTCGCCGGATGGACGTTCACATCGACCAGTTCCGGCGGCATTTCGATGAACAGGGCCACAACCGGATGGCGATCCCGCGCGAGCATCTCGGCATAGGCACCACGCACCGCGCCGACCAGCAACCGGTCCTTGACCGGGCGTCCGTTGACGAACAGAAACTGGTGATCGGCGACACCGCGATTATAGGTTGGCAGGCCGGCGACGCCGGTCAGGTGAATTTCTTCCCGCTGCAGATCGACGCCGACGCTGTTGGCGCGCAGATCGCGGCTGGTCAGCGCGGCCACCCGTTCGGGGCCGGTTTCCCCGCCCTGGACGGCTATTGCCTTGCGTCCCTGATGTTCCAGCGTGAACCCGATATCGGGCCGCGCCATCGCCAGTCGCCGGACGATATCGGTGCAGGCGGCATATTCGCTTCGGGCGGTGCGGAGAAATTTGCGGCGTGCCGGTACCTTGCCGAACAGCTGTTCGACGCGCACCTTGGTTCCTGGCGGAATCGCGGTCGGCCCTTCGTGGACCAGCTCGCCATGGTCGATGACGCGCGACCAGCCATCTTCACCGGCCATCCGGCTTTCTATCGTCATCCGCGCTACGCTGGCGATCGAAGGCAGCGCCTCGCCGCGAAACCCCATGGTGGTCACCAGTTCAATCGCTTCGTCGGGCAATTTCGAGGTTGCATGGCGTTCCAGCGCCAATGTGATGTCGTCGCGGCTCATCCCGCAACCATTGTCCGAGACCTGGACAAGATCCAGACCACCCTCGTCCAGACGGATATTGATCTGGCTTGCCCCGGCGTCGATCGCATTTTCGACAAGCTCTTTCAGGGCGCTGGCAGGGCGCTCGACAACCTCTCCGGCAGCGATCCGATTTATCAGGCTATTTGGAAGTCTTCTTATTGACATAATCGCGTTCCTAGCCCAAGCGACCTTACCAAGCGACCCCTGATTTTCTGGACGAATATCATGGTTAATTTCATGACCCGTCCAGCTTAACCAGAGCGTCGAGCATTTGGTGCAGCTTGGTCTGCGAAGATAAGAAATTACGGACAAAAATATGTTTGAAAATCTGTTCAAGTTCCGCTCGCAAGATTTGGCGATCGATCTCGGCACCGCTAATACGGTGGTTTATGCGCGCGGTCAGGGTATCGTTCTTAACGAACCATCGGTTGTCGCAATCGAAACCATCAACGGTGTCAAGAAAGTCAAGGCGGTCGGCAATGACGCGAAGATGATGATGGGTAAAACCCCCGACAGCATCGAAGCCATCCGGCCTCTGCGCGATGGTGTTATCGCCGACATCGATGTTGCCGAGCAGATGATCAAACATTTCATCCAGAAAGTGAACGGCAAGAGCAAGCTGTTCAGCTATCCCGAGATCGTGATCTGCGTTCCAAGCGGCTCGACCTCGGTTGAACGCCGCGCCATTCGTGATGCAGCTTCCAACGCCGGCGCGCGGCAGGTATTCCTGATCGAAGAACCAATGGCAGCAGCCATCGGCGCGGACATGCCCGTCACCGAACCAATCGGATCGATGGTGGTGGACGTGGGCGGCGGCACGACCGAAGTTGCCGTACTCTCGCTGCGTGGTCTGGCTTATACGACTTCCGTCCGCACCGGCGGCGACAAGATGGACGAAGCGATCGTTTCCTATGTCCGTCGTCATCACAACCTGCTGATCGGCGAAACAACCGCTGAACGGATCAAGAAAGACTTTGGCGTCGCCCAGGCTCCTGCCGACGGCGTCGGTCACACGATCCACATCAAGGGCCGGGATCTGGTAAATGGTGTGCCGAAAGAAATTTCGATCAACCAGGGCCAGATTGCCGAAGCGCTTAGCGAACCGATCGGTACGATTATCGAAGGCGTTCGTATCGCGCTGGAAAATACGGCACCGGAACTGGCCGCCGATATTGTCGATCAGGGCATTGTCCTGACCGGCGGTGGCGCTCTGATCTCCGGTCTCGACGCGGCGCTTAGCGACGAAACAGGTTTGCCGGTAACGGTTGCCGAAGATCCTCTGGCTTGCGTCGCAATCGGCACCGGTCGCGCAATGGAAGACCCCATGTTCCGGGGCGTCCTGACCACCGCCTGAGACCCGGCCAATGATGAAGCAACGATTGGAAATGAAAGGATAGATCAATATGGCGCCGCCAAATAATCGGCGTCCAGGATTTTCCAAGCGGGCGCAATATAGTATTTTCGCTAGCTATTTGCTGGGCATATTGGGAGCGATCATGGGTCTGCTTCTCTTGCTCGTCTCTTTCATCGATCCTCTCGGATTTTCAGCCCTTCGCACGATCGGCGCGGAAACAATGGCTCCTGTAAGCCGTTTTCTTTCCAGCGTCGGCGGCGCAACCGGCAGTGCCGGTGGCGAAATTTCCGCCTATTTCAACGCGGCATCGAAAAATGCCGCCATGGACCGGGAGCTCGAGCAGAATCGCATAGAAATCCTGGAAGCCCGTGCCCTGAAACAGGAGAATGAACGGCTCAAGCGGCTGCTGAAGCTCAACGAGGATGTACCCGATTCGATCGCGATGGCACGTCTGATAAGCTCTACCGCATCAAGTTCGCGCCGTATCGCGACGCTGGGTGTCGGCAGCAACAATGGACTGGAACCAGGCCAGCCTGTCCGGTCGCCGGAAGGACTGGTCGGCCGGATATTGGAAACCGGCCCGACAACGGCCCGGGTATTGCTGGTATCGGACGGAAAAAATGTCACGCCGGTCCAGCGGGCCAGCGACAGCCTTCCCGCTTTTGCGACCGGTCGCGGCGACGGCACAGTGGATATTCAGCCGATCAACATCGGCACCAATCCGTTCAAGGGCGGTGATCTGATGATCACATCCGGCAGCGGCGGTCTCTACAGCCCGGGCATCCCCGTGGCGGTTGTCATTCGCAAAACCGAAACCGGTGCCATCGGCCGGGTTCTGGCCAATCCCGCCAAGGTCAGCCACGCAATTGTCCAGCCTATTTTCCAGGCCGAAACGATGCGCCAGATCGAAAAAGATTCTGCGGCTGATGCGGAAGAGGAAACCGGCGAATAGTGGCCAAGTCCCGTCACTCCGCCATTGGCAGGCAACCATCCCGGTTGCGGATCATGCTGGTGCCACCGGTGACCGTTGTCCTGGGTTCGATGATCACGGCTCTGCCGATCATCACCGATTATCCGATTCTGCCGCCGATGGGGCTGCTGATATTATTGGCCTGGCGCCTGATCCGTCCGGGATACTGGACGGTCTGGGCCGGCTTCCCGCTCGGTCTGGTCGATGATATGTTCAGCGGCCAACCCTTTGGCAGCGCCGCGTTTCTCTGGTCGGTCGTGTTCGTCCTGCTGGAAACGATCGACAGGAAAGCGGTGAGCCGAGACTATTGGCAGGATTGGCTTATTGCCTCCATCGCCACCGTTTTTGTGCTAGTGGGCGGTATGTTGATCGTCGATTTGCAATCCAATATGCTCCGGCTCGATTTGCTCGCGCCACAGATTCTTTTGTCGACTCTCCTCTATCCGTTTCTTACCCGGTTCATCGGTGCCATCGACAATTGGCGGGTCGCTTCATGAAGCCAGCCAAAACCATCAGCAGCGCGATGCAGACGCTCAGCTTCTCCCGAAGGGCGACGGTGATCGGCGGATTGCAGGTCGGCGTCGGCGTGCTCCTCGCTGCCCGGATGGCCTATATCTCGGTTGCCGAGAACGAACGGTACAAGCTTCTCTCGGAAAGCAACCGGGTCAATCTGACACTCGTCCCGCCCCGGCGCGGCTGGCTGGTCGACCGCTATGGAAAGCCGATTGCCAATAACAAGACCGATTTCCGTGTCGACATCATTCCCGACCGGTTGCGCGACCGGAAAAAGACCGTTGCGACCCTAGCTGATCTGCTTGCCCTCGATCCCGAGGAGCTGGAACGGATCAACCGCGAGCTCGAGCAGGCCAGCAGCTTTCAGCCGGTTCAGGTCGCCACCGGACTGGATTGGGAACAATATGCCGCCGTCAGCGTCAGACTCCCCGATCTTCCCGGTGTTTCACCGCGTCAGGGTTTCTCGCGCAACTATCCCAGCGGCCCGGCTATCGGGCATCTGGTCGGCTATGTCGGCATAGCCTCGGCCGAGGATTATAAGGAAAATCCCGATCCGATATTGATCACGCCGGGGTACAAGATCGGCAAAGACGGTCTGGAGAAGATTTTCGAGGACCGGCTACAGGGCAAACCCGGCGCCAAACGGGTCGAAGTGACCGCGCGCGGCAAGATTGTCCGGGAGCTCAACACGCGGCCGGATGTTCCGGGCAAGGCCCTGCAACTGACGCTCGATATCGATCTGCAGGAATATGCCGCTCGCCGTCTGGGACCAGAATCGGGATCGGTGGTCATTATCGATTGCCTGACCGGCGACATATTGACGATGACCTCGATGCCATCCTTCGATCCGAACAGCTTCTCCGACGGCATCGGTGTCACGGAATATGGCATGCTGCGGGAAGACGATCATGTCCCGCTGCTCGACAAATCGCTCAAAAGCCTGTTTCCGCCGGGATCGACCGTAAAACCGATGGTCGCACTTTCCTTTCTGGAGGCCGGTCTCAGCCCCGACGAGACCGTCAATTGCAACGGTGGCCTGCAAGTTGGCAACCGGCGCTTCCGCTGCTGGAAGCGTGGCGGCCACGGACGGGTGGATATGGCCAAGGGCATCTACCAGAGCTGCGATGTCTATTTTTACCATTTTGCCCAGAAAATCGGCATCAACCCGATAGCGCTGATGGCCAACCGTCTGGGTCTGGGACAGAAATATCCTTTGCCGGTACTCAGCCAGTTTTACGGCACGGTTCCCGACCCGGCATGGCTGCGCAAGAAATATAAGCGCGAATGGCAGGCCTATGACACGGTCAACACCACGATTGGTCAGGGATATATGCTGGTCAACCCGACCCAGCTGGCGGTCATGGCGGCGCGGATCGCGACCGGAAAGAATATCGTTCCTCGGCTCATCATGGACGAGAAAAAGCCTTTGATCGAAACCCTGAATCTGGATCCGGAACATCTTGTCTATGTCCATCAGGCGATGAGCGATGTGGTCAACGGACCTGGCACCGCCGGACGGGCGCGCCTGCCGATCGAAAATGTGAAGCTGGCCGGCAAGACCGGTACGGCCCAGGTGGTCAATCTCGATTTCGGTCGCGGTGGCAAGGATGTTGCCTGGAAATATCGTGACCACGGCCTGTTCATCTGCTTCGCCCCCTTTGACAATCCCCGCTACGCTGCTGCTGTGGTGATAGAACATGGCGGCGGGTCCGGTGCAGCCTATCCGGTCGCCCGCGACGTCCTGACCTTCCTCTACGATCGCCAGAAGGCGATGGATGTTCTCACCGGGCTCGAGGAATCTTGGGGTGGCACGATCCAGCAGCGGATGGACATTAAAATGAACGCCTATCGCGCGAGGAAAAATCTCGAAAAGGCGATGGCCGAAAATCCGGCTCCGGCGAAACCCGAGTCCTCCGAAACCGGCGTCGGAGAATAGAAATTGAGTGATTTCATTCCAGCGCCGATCGCGCAGCTCCCGTGGAAGACAATCCTGCTGCTGTTCGTCATGGCCAGTTTCGGCTTCATCGTCCTCTATTCGGCCGCAGGCGGCAGTCTGACGCCGTGGGCCGGCATGCACATGGGCCGGTTCGTGATCTTCCTGGCGATGGCGGTCGTGATGTCGCGGTTCAAGGAAAGCTTCTGGAAAACCATGGCCTTCCCGACCTATATCATCATCGTTGTCATGCTGCTCGGTGTGGAACTGATCGGCGCTGTCGGCGGTGGTAGCCAGCGATGGCTCGATCTGGGCGTCATCCGGCTGCAGCCATCGGAAATGATGAAGGTCGCGATCATATTGGCAGTGGCCCGATTCTATGATCTGCTGCCACCTAGCCAGATACGGACATGGGGGGCTATCTGGCCGCTTTTTGCCCTGCTGGCACTGCCCTGCGCGCTGATATTGCTGCAACCCGATCTCGGCACGACGATAACCGTGGTGGCCGGCGCGCTGACCGTCGCCTTCTTGGCCGGGCTGCCGTTGCGGCTGTTCATCGGTGGTGGAGCGGCGATCGCGGTTCTGGCGCCGGTAGCCTATTTCTTTGCTCTGGAAGAATATCAGCAACGGCGCGTCACCACATTCCTGAATCCGGAAAATGACCCGCTCGGCTCCGGCTATCATATCAGCCAGTCAAAAATCGCGATCGGTTCGGGCGGCCTGTTCGGCAAAGGCTTTATGAACGGCACCCAGAGCCATCTCGATTATCTGCCCGAGGGCCACACCGATTTCGTCTTTGCAACCATGGCCGAGGAATGGGGCCTGTTTGGAGGCATACTCGTGCTGTTCTGCTTCTTCCTGCTGTTCCGCTGGGGTCTGGGCGTCGCGATGAAAGCGAAAACCCGCTTCTCGCAGCTGACCGCAGCAGGACTGACGGTGACGATTTTCTTCTATGTCGCGATCAACCTGATGATGGTAATGGGCTTGGCACCGGTCGTCGGCATCCCCCTGCCTTTCCTCAGCCATGGCGGCTCGTCGATGATGACGATCATGATCTGCGTCGGGATATTGATGTCAATCGACCGCCATCCCGGTCGCCAGGGCGGCGCATTTGGATAATTTCTGCAACCAAGCTGTTGCGTTCACAAAATCCGGCCCTATATACGCCTTCTAATGGACGCTTAGCTCAGTTGGTAGAGCAGCTGACTCTTAATCAGCGGGTCGTGGGTTCGAACCCCTCAGCGTCTACCATTTTTTCCGCAAGAGAAACCATCCGGCGGACGGTTTCCGGAAAAAATCCCCAGTGCAAACGAGGGCATTTCCCAGCCGCTATCAATAATCCGGCCGGCGACAATTTTACAAAATATAGCCGCTCGTGGAAAACGACAGCCCCCGTCACGAGGTCTGGCGTATATTTCTGGATCAAGGCCCCGTAACCGGACAAATCGCCGCTGTAACCGACCACCTAGCGCAGCTGGCTGTCCTTGCTTCCCCGCCGGTTGATGCCGACACTTGCCCGATCCGCATCGCGGGCGGACTGGCAAACAACACAGGTACGCGTGCCCGGCAAGGCGCGACGGCGCGCTTCGGGAATTTCTTCACCGCATTCTGCGCAATATTTGGCGGCTTCTCCAGACGGCATATCGGCACGCGCACGTTTCACCGCATCGGCAATCGTATCGTCAATCTGATCCTGTACCGCGCCATCGCGCGCCCAACCGCCTGCCATAGAAGCTTCCATATTTTCGTATTTGCTATGCCCTCAATGTAAGGAGCAAGAGCAGGATTGCAAGCTGGGGGCACGCGGCCTGCGCCCATAGAAAAAGGCGGGCCCCTTTTCGAGGTCCCGCCTTATTTTTCTAGAACAAAGTGCGAAAAAATGGGGAGCGAAACTATGCTCCCCGATTTGGTTTTTAGTTTACGGCGTCTTTCAAGCCCTTGCCGGCTTTGAACTTTGCTTGTGTCGATGCAGGAATCTGCATTGGTTCACCGGTACGCGGGTTGCGGCCGGTTGAAGCTTTACGCTTTGAAGTCGAGAATGTACCGAAGCCAACGAGACGAACTTCGCCGCCGCCTGACAATGCGCTGGTAATGGATTCAAATACGGCATCTACCGCTTTGCCGGCATCACTCTTGCTGAGGCCACTGTGGTCCGCAACGTTACTGATAAGATCCTGTTTATTCATTCTGGGTATCCCCCCTTCTCTGATGGCAATTCGTTTGAATCGCAACTTTGTCTGGCGGCAGTAATGCGAAATTATCCGAGTGAGTCAAAGTAAAACCGCTGTTTTCCGCGCCAAACCCCCATTTTTTACGACAAAACATGGTAAATGAACAGATCAGCGGCAACGCTTTGGTTATTTTGGATAATTTACAGCGGAATTTCGCCTTCGTTTCCCGACCGCGACTCGATGATGACAGTCGTTTAATGCCGCGCCGCTGAAGCCCCGTCGTCTGGGATCGGTGCGGTCGCGTGACTGGCGAGTTCGTCCGCATCGCTCCACTCTATCGGTTCCACCGTTTCTGCCAGCGCCACGGCGAGCACTTCATCAACATGTTTCAACGGGATGATCTTCAGCTTCGACGTGATATTCTCCGGTATCTCGACCAGGTCTTTCTCGTTGTCGGCCGGGATCAGCACTGTGGTAATTCCACCGCGCAAGGCCGCCAGCAGCTTTTCCTTCAGTCCGCCTATCGGCAAGATCCGGCCACGCAAAGTGACTTCGCCGGTCATAGCCACATCGCGACGCACCGGAATTCCGGTCAGGGTCGAAACGATCGCGGTAACGATACCGACGCCCGCAGACGGGCCGTCTTTCGGCACAGCCCCTTCGGGCAGATGGATATGAATATCCTTGCGGCTGAAGACACTCGGTTTGATGCCATAAGAAGGCGCACGCGCCTTCACAAAGGAGAGCGCAGTCTGGATGGATTCGTTCATCACGTCGCCCAGCGTACCGGTGGTCTTGATCTGGCCTTTGCCGGATACGGTAACCGATTCAATCGTCAGCAGTTCACCGCCGACTTCGGTCCAGGCGAGGCCGGTTACGGCACCCACCTGGTTTTCTTCTTCACCAATGCCATGGCGATATTTTTGCACGCCGGCATATTCCGCGAGATTGTCGGGCGTGATTTCGACGCTCTTATAGTCGCCTTCGAGAATGCGGCGCAAAGCCTTGCGCGCCAGCTTGGCGATTTCGCGTTCAAGGGTCCGCACACCGGCTTCTCTGGTATAGTAGCGGATGAGATCACGCAGCGCATCTTCGCGCAGCGAAAACTCGCCTTTTTTCAGACCATGGGCCTCGATCTGCTTTTCGAGCAGATGGCGTTTGGCAATTTCGACCTTCTCGTCCTCGGTATAGCCTTCGAGACGGATGATCTCCATCCGGTCCAGCAAAGGCTGCGGCAGATTGAGCGAATTGGCGGTGGTCACAAACATGACGTCGGAAAGGTCGATATCGATCTCGAGATAATGGTCCTGGAACTTGTCATTCTGTTCCGGATCGAGCACTTCAAGCAAAGCCGATGCCGGATCGCCGCGGAAATCCTGACCCAGTTTGTCGATTTCGTCGAGCAGGAACAAGGGATTGGATGTGCCAGCCTTTTTCAGATTGGAGACAATCTTGCCGGGAAGCGAGCCGATATAGGTTCTGCGATGGCCGCGGATTTCCGCTTCGTCGCGAACGCCGCCCAATGATTGGCGGACAAATTCGCGTCCGGTGGCACGAGCGATCGAACGACCGAGCGATGTCTTGCCGACGCCAGGAGGACCGACGAGGCACAGGATCGGGCCTTTCAGCTTGTTGGTACGGGTCTGCACCGCGAGATATTCAAGAATCCGTTCCTTGACTTTCTCGAGCGCGAAATGATCATCGTCCAGAACCTTCTCGGCCTGTTTCAGATCCTTCTTGAGCCGTGACTTCTTGCCCCAGGGCAATCCGAGCAACACATCGAGATAGTTGCGTGTGACCGTTGCCTCGGCCGACATCGGCTGCATGCCCTTGAGCTTTTTCAGCTCTGCGGTCGCCTTGGCCTTCGCTTCCTTGGAAAGCTTCAGCTCCTTGATCTTTTTGCTCAATTCGCCGAGTTCGTCGCCCTCGCCATCTTCGCCGTCACCCAGTTCTTTCTGGATCGCTTTCATCTGCTCGTTGAGATAATATTCGCGCTGGGTCTTTTCCATCTGCCGCTTCACACGGCCACGGATTTTCTTTTCAACCTGCAATACGCCCAGTTCGCCTTCCATGAAGGCAAAGACCATTTCGAGACGCTTGGTCGGATCGCTCTCCATCAACAGGCTCTGCTTGTCCGAGACCTTCACATTGATATTGGCGGCCACGGCATCAGCGAGGCGGGCAGCATCGTCAATCTCGCCCAGTTGCACCACGGTTTCCGCAGGCATTTTCTTGTTGAGCTTGGAATAATTTTCAAACTGGTCGACGACAGAGCGCATCAACGCGGAAGCCTGAGCCCCCTCGACAGCTTGCTCTTCGAGCAATTCGACGGAAGCCAGTACATAGCCATCCGACTTTTCTTCGAGCGACAGATGTTTGGCGCGTTGCTTGCCTTCGACCAGCACCCGAACGGTGCCGTCGGGCAATTTCAGCAATTGCAATACGGTCGCGACCACACCGAGATCATAGAGTTGATCGCGAACCGGATCATCTTCCGCCGGATCAAGTTGCGCGACGAGGAAAATTTCCTTGTCCGAATCCATCGCTTTTTCAAGCGCGACCACGGATTTGTCGCGACCGACAAACAGCGGCACGATCATATTCGGGAACACCACTATGTCGCGCAATGGCAACAGCGGCAGGGCCTTGGCTTCAGGGATGGGGTTGGCTTCGATCTCGGACATTTTTACTCCACATGCTGCGCTGCAACAGCGCTTCTATCCACTATATGGTGGCTGTGAGAGACACTTCAAGCGTTATGCGTTCGAACGGGAGCAGCCCCTAAAATGGCAGTTTAAAACCTGGGGGTAACTGCATACCGCTGGTCATCTTGCCCATTTCCTCGCTGCTCACGGCATCGGCGCGGTTGCGGGCGTCGTTAAACGCCGCTGCGACCAGATCCTCGAGCATCTGCTTCTCTTCGGCCTTCATCAGGCTTTCATCAATAGTTACCGCCAGTACGCGGCCTTTTGCGGTCGCCTTGACCTTAACCAGTCCGCCGCCGGCCTGCCCCTCGACTTCAAGACTATCCAGTTTCTTCTGTGCCTCTTCCATCTGGGTCTGGACCTGTTGCGCGGCTTCCTGCGCGGCTTTCATCATTTCTTCCATCGATTTCATGGCTAAGCGCTCCTTGATTCTTGTGGGCGAGGACCTTCATCCTCCAGCAACTGGGCATCGGGAAAGGCTTCAAACGCAGCCTTTACCAGCGGCGCATCCAATATCGCCTGCCGCGCTGCATCTCTGATCTGTTGTTCCTGCTCGACAAGGCTCGGCTGCGCCTCGCCCTGCCCTTCGGTGAACTTCCACTCCTGTCCGGTTTCCTGACGCAGCGTGTCGGTGATTCTGCGGATATCGGCGTCACCTATCGCACGTACCGGCTGATAGACGACATTGGGTGGATCAAGCGATATCAGCCGCATGTCGGCGATCAATATGCTTTCCAGAACAGCGGAAACCCGCCCGACGGTTTTGACGACGTCGGAAAACTGGTCGGGAAGCGGGCTGGTTTGCGGTTCTTGCGCAGCAACCGGTGCTGGAGCGGGATCTGGATTTATCTGCGCGACAGGCTCTGCCATCGGCGGAGCCGGTGCTGCCTGCTGGGCCTGCGGAGCGCTGCTGGCCGTTGCCGCTCCCTGCTCCAGCATTTTCGCGAGTTTTCCGGGATCGGGCATATCAGCGGCACAGAGCACCCGCAGCAGGGCCATCTCGCAGGCTTCACGCGGCAGATGCGCTTGCTGGACTTCCTGATAGCCCTTGAGCAACAACTGCCAGAGCCGGTGCAGGACCGGATAGGAGAGCTGCTGGGCCCAATCGGAAAATTGCTGTTTGGCATCGTCCGACAATGTCGGATCGCTGGCTCTGCCGACTTTGAACAAGGTCACCTGATGGGACAATGACAGCAACCCGTTCATCAGCGACAAGGGCTCCACGCCGATCTTATATTGTTCGGCAATCGCATCGAGCAGCGCCGCGGAATCGCCTTCAAGCAGCTTTGCGAATAACCGCCGGACAGCGCCGCGATCGGACAGGCCCAGCATATCCCTGATCTGCACAGCCTTGACCTGACCGTCGCCATCCATATCGGCATGGGCGATCGCCTGATCGAGAATCGAAAGACCGTCGCGGACCGATCCTTCGGCCGCCTGCGCGATCAGATCGAGCGCTTCCTGCTCGGCGGTCACGCCTTCTTTTTCGACGATCATCCCGAAATGCGCCGACAATTGCTCGGCGCTGATCCGTTTCAGGTCAAAGCGCTGGCAACGGGAAAGAACGGTGATCGGGACCTTGTTGACCTCGGTGGTCGCGAAAATGAACTTCACATGTGGTGGTGGTTCTTCGAGCGTCTTCAACAACGCGTTGAAAGCGTTTTTCGACAGCATGTGAACTTCGTCGATGATGTAGATCTTGTAACGCGCCGAGACCGAGGAATAGCGCACCGCCTCGACAATCTCGCGGACGTCGTCGACGCCGGTATGGCTGGCGGCATCCATTTCTATGACATCGATAAAACTGCCTTCAGCGATGCTGCGGCACGGTTCGCACTGACCGCAGGGATCGATCGTCGGACCGCCCTGCCCGTCTTCGCCGATGCAATTCAGCGCTTTGGCAATCAATCGAGCAGTGGAGGTCTTGCCTACACCGCGGACACCGGTCATCAGGAACGCATGGGCGAGCCGGTCGCGTTTGATCGCATTGCCCAGCGTCTGGACCATCGCGTCCTGACCGATCAGTTCGGAGAATTTCGACGGGCGGTATTTGCGCGCCAGCACCCGATAGGGCTGCGCCGCACCGGGGGCAGGCTGTTCTGGTGCATCCACACCGCCAGCAGCGAAAATATCTTGTGAATCGGACATGTGCTGAAGAGTTTAGGCGAGAGGCCTCGGCTTGTCGAAGGCTATTCGCCGTCAATGGCGAGTCTGTTCCAAAATTAGCGACAGAATCCGCTGAACTATCGATTGTTAGGAGGTTTGAAACTTTCAACCGCAGTAAAGGCGTGGCGGTGTTTCAAAGTAGGAGCCGAGCGACCCGCAGAAAAATCGTTGCGGCTGCTTCCTTCCGGACCTGACCGGGTTGGCGAAGACTGCGTCCACCCGACTCCCGCTGCGCATATGGTGGGAGTCGGGCAAAAATGCAAGCCGTTAGACGATCTGCATATTGTGGCTTTCAACCGGCATATGCACGGTCAGGCCGTCAAGGTCGGCCGTCAGCGTAATCTGGCAGGCCAAGCGGCTGGTACGGCGCGCTCCGGCGGCGAGATCGAGCATATCCTCTTCCATCTCGGTCGCATCGGGCAATTTGTCGAAATCAGCCGCCTCGACGATCACGTGACAGGTCGAACAGGCCATCTGCCCTTCGCACGTCCCCTCCAGCGGCTGGTCATGAATTTGCGCAACGGTGAGCAAATTGTCACCTTCCGATGCCTCTGCGGTGACGGTTTCGCCATTCACCTTGACGAAATGGACCGTGATTTTCTTCATGATAGCTGTTCCTCCGCCGCTTCATTGATCAGGTGCGCTGCCCGTTCCACCTCTTCGATAGTGTTGTAGCGGCCAAATCCCAGACGGATAGAGGATTTAATCTGTGCCGGTTCCAGCCCCAAAGCCGCCAGAACATGGCTGGGCCGTCCCGAACCGCTGGCGCAGGCCGATCCGGCGGAGAATGCCACACCGCGAACGGTCGACATCAGACGTCCAACATCAAGCCCGTCGCGCCGGATATTGAGATTGCCGGGATAACGATGGTCGAGTGATCCGTTGACCGTCCAGGCACCGAACAGACCGCGTGCTGTTTCGGCCAGATTCGCAACATGATGCATATCTTCCTGCCAGCGTTTGGCACAAATTGTCGCAGCAGCGCCCAATCCTGCACATAAAGCGGGAGAAAGCGTCCCGGATCGAATCCCCTGTTCCTGCCCCCCGCCATGGATTAACGGTGGTATATCGATACCATCACGAACCCACAAAGCGCCAATGCCCTTGGGCCCGTAAATCTTGTGTCCGGAAAGCGCGATAAGGTCGGCCTCTTGCGGAATATCGATCCGGCCAAATCCCTGCACCGCGTCGCAGAGCATCAGCGCGCCTGCCCGATGAGCCAGCTCGGTGATCTGGTCGACCGGCTGAATGGTCCCTATCTCGTTGTTGACAAGCATAGCCGCGACAAGCGCAGTTTTCCGGCCTAAACATGCTTCCAAATCTTCCAATTTGACCAGACCCTGCGGGTCGACGGGGAGCCGTTTCGTGTGAAAATCCTGCGTGCCGTACCAGAGCGCCGTGTCACGCACTGCGGCGTGTTCGGTATCGATTATCGCGATCTGGTCACGGCCTTGCCGGTTGCGGGCAGCGCCCATCGCCAGATTGATCGCTTCGGTCGCGCTGCCAGTGAAAATCACCTGCCCTCCCGGCGGGAGCAAAGCGGCAACCTGCTCACGAGCAACTTTAACAGCCGCCGCTGCCTGCCGCCCCATCACATGTGAGCTGTGTGGATTACCGAAATTGTCTTTCAACCAGGGAAGCATGGCCTCGAGCGCCTCTGGCGCGAGCGGCGTGGTCGCCTGGTTATCAAGATAGATGACGCTCATTGCTCCTGCTCAGCTTCGCCGGGATTCCGCGAAGATCGATTTCCATTGCTCGATGAAAGCGTAAATATGGCTCCGGGTTGTATCGCGTCCAATGCTGACCCGGATCACTTCGCGCGCCACCTGCGGCTCGGTGCCCATCGCTTCGAGTACATGGCTGGTCTTCAGCGTTCCCGACGAACAGGCGCTACCGGCGGAGACCGAAAACCCGGCCATATCGAATTTGATCAGCTGCGTGTTCGCGGCAACGCCAGGCATATGATAGCTGGCGATAGTAGCGATGCGCGGCGCGTGTTCGGCAATCACCGAGCCACCTTCCTTCCGGATCGCGTCGTCGAGATGCTGGCGCAATTCCGACGCCCGCCCGGCCCAGTTGGCGGGTGCTTCCAAAGCGGCGGTCATGCCCATGATAAAAGGCAGATTCTGCGTACCGGACCGATAGCCCTGCTCCTGCCCGCCGTCGGCTTCGAGTAGTCTGAGGTCCTTGACCAGCAGCGCGCCGACACCGGGCGGCCCGCCAAATTTATGCCCGGCGACAATGATCAGGTCGGCATCCGGCAACGGCATTTTGCCAATGGATTGCGAGCAATCGGCCAGAAGATAGCTGCCCCGGTCGCGGACGACTTTCGTCAGCCCGTCCAGATCCTGGATCACGCCCGTTTCATTATTGACCGACTGTATTGCTACCAGAGCTGGTCCATCGGTGCCCTTCAACAGGTGGTTCAGGTTCATCGGAACCACCATCCCATTCATGTCGACCGGAATTGATTGGGCATTTTGCGCGAATCTCAGCACCACATCATGTTCGACAGGGGAAATATATTGTAGCGCGGGCTTGGATTTGGTCAGCGCCATCTGGACCGCCTCGCTCGCCCCGCTGGTAAATATGACGTCGCCTTTCCAGTCCAGCGCCGCCTTGAAGCGCCGCCGCGCGTTTTCCAGCATCGCTTGCGCCGCCCGACCGTCGCCATGGGGCGAAGACGGGTTGGCCCAATTCTCGAATCCCTCGGCGCACGCCTTTTTGGCCGCATCCAGCATCGGTGCGGTTGCGGCATAGTCAAGATAGATGCGTTTGGGCTCGGTCACCATATTGGCAAAAACTCTCTGGCGTGCTGGATTGAGTTGCGGATTTGTTCACTCTCCCTATATAGACGCTGCATCCAGCGCAAAAGCTATTCTGACTTCTCGCGCTCTGGAGACGACAATCTAGATCGAAGAATTGAAAATCCATGCCTGACGTAATTTTTACCGGACCCGAAGGCCGCCTCGAAGGCCGTTTCAGCCCAGGACCCCGTGACCGCGCACCGGTTGCAATGATTTTACATCCCCATCCGCAAGCGGGTGGCACGATGAACGACCGGATCACCCAGGCGATGTACAAGACATTCGTCAAGCGCGGTTTCGCGACCTTGCGGTTCAATTTCCGTGGCGTCGGTCGCTCGCAGGGCACATTCGACAATGGTATTGGCGAATTGTCCGATGCAGCCTCGGCGCTCGACTGGGTACAAAGCTTCCATCCCGAAGCGCAGACCACCTGGATCGCCGGCTATAGTTTCGGCGCTTGGATCGGTATGCAGCTCTTGATGCGGCGTCCGGAAATCCGCGGTTTCATTTCGGTGTCGCCGCCAGCCAATATGTATGATTTCAACTTTCTCGCCCCCTGCCCGTCATCGGGTATCATCGTTCAGGGCGTGAATGATGAAGTCGTCACCCCCGGCGCCGTCCAGAAACTGGTCGACAAGCTGCGGACCCAGAAACATATCACGATCCATCACGACGAGATTCCCCGCGCCAATCATTTTTACGAGAATGAAATGGAATTGCTGATGGGTTCGATCGACAATTATCTCGACATGCGGCTCGCGCCGGATTCGCCGATCAAATAGGATCAGCCGGCGGACTGCGCCGATAATGGCTGGTTGCTGTCAGGGACAGGAATCAGCCCGATTCCGACATTGGCAAACATGACAGCAGCGGCGACGAGCATCAGCCAGCCCTGCTTTTTATTGTCGCCCTTGCGCAAGACAAAGACGCCTCCGGCCAGCAGCGCTGTTCCGGCCAGCATCAATACGGATAATATCAGGTTAGACATGCCGGGATAGTTACGGCTGCATCGCCAGAGTGACAATCATTTGTTTCGATGATTTTCCGCATCCCGGACATGATCATGCAACACTCCGTTTCCTCGGCCGAAGCAGTGGCTCGTCAACGGAATTGCTTTCGCCTGCAATTTCGACTAGAACATAAAAAGAACAAGGTGATCGATAGGCGGAGCTGGCCACGTGAATTCCGAACCTCCTCTGCTCATAATAGCGCCTCTGGCCGGAGATTTTAATCTGGCGCATTTGCCCTGGCCCGAGTCAGCAAGTGGAAAAATATCGGTCAATGACGCCAAGTTCAACGAACTGGACATGGTCGAGGTCATCCTTGACGGGATGCCGTTCCTGTTATCTCATTATACAGCAGATGAAACCGCCCGGCGTTTTGCAGCACAAACATTCGATCCACTATTTACCGGTCTCCCGACTCCCGATGAATCGTCCATAGGGGTGGCACCCAGGGACATCTTGACCAGCGCCCGGCATCTGCCCGAAATAAACCATCGCATACTCCTGTTGGGCAAATGGATAGGAGAAGCGGTGGACGCCACTGCTGCGGCATGGACGCCCTCGCACAGGATTACGAACTTTCTCTATTTCGACGAGACCGTAGTAGAATATCTCGACGGCGGACCATTTCCCGCATTATTTCAAACTTCATTTTCGGAAGTCCGGGAAGGCTATTACATCACCACAGGTTTGCACTATTTCGCCGGTCAGGAGATTCGCCTGACCGCGCCTCCGGATTATACTCCTGCCGACGTGGCAGATCGGCTCGTCCGCATCATCGACGATTTCGCATCCCATGGAACGATCGATAAACCAGCCCGGGCGAAGGGTATGGCCGAAGGCGAAACGCTGATCTTCTCACCCAGCGACGATCTGGCGCATGTCGATATCTCTATCAACAACTGCGCCGTCAACGCCGACCAGGCAAAGATGCGACCGGAACCTAGGCGGCGGTAGGTGCCGCTTCCCGGACGTTCTGATCAACATGATCAGCAAATTGTTCAAAATTATCGATGAACAATTTAACCAGCTTTTGAGCGGTTTCGTCATAAGCGCTCGGATCGGACCAGGTCGAACGCGGATCGAGTATCGCACTGTCGACGCCGGAGACTGCTGCCGGTACTTCGAATCCGAAATTCTCGTCGATGCGGAATTCGCCGTCATTCAGGCTACCGTCCAGCGCAGCGTTGAGCAATGCGCGGGTTGCCTTGATCGGCATCCGGTTGCCTTCGCCATATTTGCCACCGGTCCAGCCCGTGTTGACCAGCCAGCAACGGACGCCGCCCTTGGCGATCCGCTCCTTCAGAAGATTGCCATAAACCGACGGGTGGCGCGGCATGAACGGCGCGCCGAAACAGGTCGAGAAGGTTGCTTCCGGCTCGGTCACGCCGATTTCGGTACCGGCGACCTTGGCGGTATAACCGGAAAGGAAATGATACATGGCCTGCTCGGGTGTTAGCCGGGAGATTGGAGGCAATACGCCAAACGCGTCAGCGGTCAGCATGATGATATTCTTGGGCACCGGCCCCATATTTTCTTCCGAAGCATTCGGAATGAAATCGATCGGATAGGCGCCGCGGGTATTTTCCGCTTTGCTATTGTCGTCGAGATCCAGCTCCCGGGTTTCCGGGTCCATCACGACATTTTCAAGTACGGTTCCGAACCGGCGCGTGGTCGCAAAGATTTCCGGCTCCGCTTCTTCGGACAGCCGGATCATCTTGGCGTAACAGCCGCCTTCGAAATTGAACACCGCAGTATCGGACCAGCCATGCTCGTCGTCGCCGATGAGCACGCGGCTGGCATCAGCGGACAGCGTCGTCTTGCCGGTACCCGACAGGCCGAAGAAAATGGCGGTATCGCCTTCCGGCCCGATATTCGCCGAGCAATGCATTGGCATGACCGAGTCGAGCGGCAACAGATAATTGAGCAGGCCGAACACGGACTTCTTCATTTCGCCGGCATAAGCGGTGCCGCCGATCAAGATCAATTTCTCGGTCAGGTTTACCGCAATCACGGTGCCGCTGCGCGTACCGTGACGTTCCGGGTCAGCCTGGAAGCTGGGCAAATCGATGATGGTATATTCGGGATCAAACGCAGCGAGTTCGGCAGCATTCGGCCGGACCAGCATCGTGCGGATAAAAAGATTGTGCCAGGCCAGCTCGTTGATGATCCGGACATTGACCCGGTGCTCCGGCTGTGAACCACCGAAAAGATCCTGTACGAACAACGTATCTTTCTCGGCCAGAGCGGCGAGGAAATCTTCTTTCAGCGCTGCAAAATGATCGGGAGTCATCCCGACGTTGGTTTTTCCCCACCAGACGCTGTCTTCGGTTTCGGCATCACGGACAATGAACTTGTCATTGGCGGAGCGTCCGGTGTGCTTGCCCGTTTCCACGACCAAAGGACCATCTTGCGCCAAATGTCCCTCGCCGCGCGATACGGAGGCCTCGACCAACGCCGGCGCACCCAGATTCCAATGCTGCTCCGCCGAACTGGCAAAACCTTGATCATTTAAAGAAACAGACGAAATATTTGGCACAGGTAATCCCCTAAAGCTTAAAACGGGTTGAGGTCACGCCGATCTGGCAATTTGGAACGGCGCTTACTTGACCATCGCGAGTCGGTCAAATTTCTTCCAACCACGTGCCGCAAAATTACGGAATTCCTCACCAGATTGCCAAGTCCGAAGCAAATACGGCTACCGACGAGTTGACTTGAAACATGACATCCCATCCACTAGGTCAAATCCAGAGCGGGCGGCAAAGGAACATAAATTAATGGCAGCCAATATTGCTCTTGTCGACGACGACCGCAATATATTGACCTCGGTATCGATTGCGATGCAGGCCGAAGGTTTTATCACGCGGGTTTACTCTGACAGCGAAGCCGCTCTTCATGCGATTCTCGAGAACCCGCCGGACCTTGCCGTCTTCGATATAAAAATGCCGAAGATGGACGGACTGGAATTGCTCCGGAGAGTGCGTGAAAAATCGAACCTGCCGGTCATCTTCCTGACCTCGAAAGACGAGGAGCTGGACGAGGCACTCGGCCTCGCAATGGGCGCCGACGACTACATCAAAAAGCCGTTTTCGCAGCGCCTGCTTATCGCCCGGGTGAAATCCATCTTGCGCCGGACAGAATTTATCAAGTCACTGGACGAGGGTCAGGATGACGAATCCGCAGAGCCGCTCGTTCGGGGTAATCTGGAAATGGATCCGGCCCGCCATCTGGTGCGATGGAAGGGAATAAATGTCACGCTGACCGTCACCGAATTCATGATTCTCGAAACATTGGCGCATCGACCGGGTGTCGTGAAGAGCCGTAACCAGTTGATGGATGCCGCCTATCAGGATGACGTCTATGTCGACGACCGCACCATCGACAGCCATATCAAGCGATTGCGGAGAAAATTTCGCGAAGTTGATTCTGAATTTGACGCAATAGATACGTTATATGGAGCCGGATATCGCTACACAGAATGATCGCGGAACAGATAGTGAAAGCGGCCTGTCCCTGCGTTGGTCGGCCCGGCTTTCACTGACAACCCGCATATTGGTCGTCAACGTCCTGGCGATTGCGCTTCTGGCTGGCGGCCTGTTCTATCTGAACAATTACCGGGACAGGCTGACCGAAGAACGTCTCACCCAGGCCCGGATGCAGCTGACAATCATTGCCGACGCCCTGTCATCGGGAGAGCAACAAAAGCGGGACGCGCTCATCCGTCAATTTTCGGATCATCTGAACGCCCGACTCCGAATCTATTCCCCAGACGGCACAAAAACGGTCGACAGCTTTTCGCTGGCAAAGCCGACCTATGAATTTGTAGATCCGGATGCCGAACCCCTGCGAAAAGATGTGGCCCGGATATTGGACCGGATCATTGAAAGCTTTGTCTTCAGTGCGGAGGTCCCGAATTTTGCCGAACCGTCCCGCGATATCGCGAGTGAATGGCCGGAGCTTCTTGCTGCCGGGAATACCACAGATGCGGTCAGTTCGGTCAGTTTGGCACCTGACCGCACTCCGGTGATTGCGGCCGGGAAGCCCTTGCAAGATGGCACCGGTTCCATATTGCTGACCGCCAATGCGAGGGACATCACGCGAATTGTGAGAGCGGAACGGTCCAGCGTACTGCTCGTTATCTTGGTCGCCGCAACGGTCTCGATTCTGCTCTCGCTTTTTCTGGCGCGGACCATCGTCAGACCGATCAGAAAGCTGGCCCGTGCAGCGGTGCGGGTACGGATGGGGCGGTCGGACGAAATCGCAATCCCGAGAATGCCCGGTCGTCGGGACGAAATCGGCCAATTGAGCCGTGCCTTATCCGATATGAGTGCTGCCTTACGTCATCGGATCGATGCCACGGAGGCTTTTGCCGCTGACGTCAGCCATGAAATCAAGAACCCCCTCGCCTCGCTTCGTTCGGCGCTCGAGGGGCTGGAACGGGTCGATGACCCCGACCTGCAGAAACAGCTGCTCGATGTGGCCAATGACGATGTCCGCCGCATTGATCGCCTTATCAACGATATCTCCGACGCGTCCCGGGTCGATGCCGAACTGGCCAGAGCCAAGTTTGAACCGATTGATATTGGCAAGATGCTCGAACAGTTGCTCGCTGCCCGCGAACAACGGACCTCCAATCTGGGTGTCCATATCGCATTCGCGCGACCGGCAAAGGATGTTGCAAAAGTGATGGGCGACGGTGGCCGGCTCGAACGTGTGTTCAGCAATCTGCTCGACAATGCCGTTTCCTTTTCGCCCGACGGCGGGCTGGTAGAGATATTGGCGACACCCGATGGAGAGGAGATTGTTATCCATATCGCCGATCAGGGCCCGGGCGTGCAACCGGATCAACGGGAAGAGGTTTTCCAGCGTTTCCACTCCGACAGGCCCGACGGAGAAGCGTTTGGCAAGCATAGCGGACTGGGTCTGGCGATCGCAAAGACCATCATCGAAGGTCATCAGGGCAAGATTCATATTCTCGACCGTGCGGGCGGAGAATCGGGCGCCTGCTTCGAGATTCGCCTGCCCAAGGCTCCGTGATGACAGATATCAGCGCAGATGGCGATCAGTTGAACCTGCACGCTACAGCTGTCGCCATTTCCGGTGCGGGATTGATGATTTGCGGCAAATCGGGTTCGGGAAAATCCGATCTGGCGTTGCGGCTTATTGACCGCGGCGCGACCTTGATCAGCGATGATTATGTGGACATCAGCCGCGCAAACGAGAAGCTGTTCCTGAGCCCGCCAGCCAATCTTGCCGGTAAGCTGGAGGTCCGGTCGATGGGGATCGTCGAACAAGACTATCTGTCCGGCATTCCGTTAAAACTGATCGTGAAACTGGAGGATCGTCCCGACCGTTTCCCGATGGACAAACAGACCATGATTTTGCTGGGAATAACTATTCCATTCTGTACACTGGACGCCATGGAAAATAGCGCGACGATCAAGGCGGAATTGGCTTTGCAACGAATATTACGGGGTGCAGCGGGCATATGACTGGTGAAGGCGTCAAACGCGTCCTGTTGGTCACCGGTCTTTCTGGAGCGGGAAAATCCACGGCGTTAAAAACAATGGAAGACATTGGTTGGGAAACGGTCGACAATTTCCCCTTTCGCCTGGTCGAAGGCTTGCTGGAAACCCCTCCGTCCAGTTCCCGGGGGGACAGCGACCCGCCACTGGCACTCGGCTTCGACAGCCGGACACGTGGGTTCGAACCGGACAAGCTGATCGAAAGCGTGAAACGTCTGCAAAAAAAGCCGGGCTATCTGATCTCGACATTATTCCTCGATTGTGCAGGCGGTGAACTGGAGCGGCGCTACGGAGAAACCCGGCGACGCCATCCGCTCGCGTTGGATCGACCGGCAAAAGAAGGCATCGCGCTGGAGCGGACCTTGCTCGCACCCTTTCGCCGCTGGGCCGATCATCTGATCGACACCACTGATCTGACGGCCAATGATCTGCAGCGCGAAATCCGGCAACGTTTCCTGCTCGACAAGGACACCGCGACAACCATTACACTCACCAGCTTCGGTTTTTCCCGCGGTCTCCCGAACAATATCGATCTTTTGTTCGACGTCCGCTTTCTGGCGAATCCCTTCTGGGATCCGGACCTGAAGAAAATGACCGGTCTCGATCCGGAAGTGGCAGACTATATCAGCAAAGATCCGGCCTATCCCGAAGCTATCGAGAGAATAGCCGGCATGCTCGAATTTCTTTTGCCGCGCTATCAGGACGCTGGCAAAGCCTACGTCAACATAGGTATTGGCTGCACCGGCGGACGTCACAGATCGGTACATGTTGCCGAGCGCCTGAGCAAAGACTTGCGTGCGGCCGGCTTTTCGCCCAATGTCGTACATCGCAACCTGACATCACGACCGATGGAAGCGCTCGAATCCATGCAGAGTTTGAACGGGAACAAGGAAATTTAATCAACATGATTGGGTTGGTTCTCGTAACACACGGGCATCTGGCAACGGAATTTGTCATCGCGATGGAACATGTCGTCGGCGCGCAAAAGGCGATCGCAGCGATCGGCATTGGTGCGCGTGATGATATGGAAGAACGTCGTCAGGAAATTGCGGATTGCATAGCGAAAGTGGATTCTGGTGAAGGCGTCATCATTTTGACAGACCTGTTCGGTGGTACGCCGTCGAATCTTGCCATTTCCCTGATGGAAAAAGGCAAGGTCGAAGTCATCGCCGGTGTCAATCTGCCGATGCTCATCCGCCTCGACGGCGCGCGCAAGTCGATGAAAATCACTGCCGCAATCGCTGCAGCCAAGGAAGCCGGACAGAAATATATCAGCGTCGCTTCCGAAATATTGGGAAGCGATGCGTGAGCGAATTTCGCAAAACCGTCGAGATCACAAATAGCCGGGGGCTGCACGCAAGAGCGAGCGCGAAATTTGTCACCTATGTCAGCAAATTGCCCGACGATCTGGACGTAAAAGTGGCGAAGGATGGTACCGAAGTCACCGGCATGTCGATCATGGGCCTGATGATGCTCGGTGCGGCCAAGGGCGACAGCATCGAAATCATTGTTTCCGGTGAACAGGCTGAAAGCGCGCTCGAGAAACTGACCGGTCTGGTTGTCGACGGCTTTGGTGAAGACTGAAGTCATGCGCCACCAGATTACCGGCTTTTCCAATCCGACGATCAAGCGGCTCAGGAGCCTGCGCGAGAAGAAACACCGCAAACGGGAAGGGCTGTTCCTTGCCGAAGGGCTCCGGATCTTAGCGGAGGCGCTGGACAGCGGCAGAACTCCGAAAATACTGGTGGTTGTCGAAGGCACCGAGCTTCATCCCCTCGCCCGGAAAATGGAGGAAGCAACCGTGGCCGCCGGTGGCGACGTCATCGAAACCAGCGAGGCAATCATTGCCAAGCTCTCCGGAAAGTCCAATCCCCAGTCGATTATTGGCATTTACCCCGATCATCCGGTCGCGCTCGAAGATCTTGATCGATCCGGCTCGAATATCTGGCTGGTGGCACAAGCGCTGCGGGATCCCGGCAATCTCGGCACGATCTTGCGGACCGGTGACGCGGTTGGGGCTGGCGGACTGATCCTGATTGACGACTGCGTCGATCCCTTCTCGGTCGAGGCGGTGCGCGCCAGCATGGGGGCTATTTTCACCCAGCAGATCGCGCAGGCACGCTGGCCGGAATTTCTGTCCTGGCTGCGCAGCGGTCCGGGCGAGCTGGTCGGAACGAGTCTCAACACCGAGAATGATTATCAGTCGGTGCTGTACAAGCAACCGACCTTCCTGCTGATCGGCAACGAAGCGCAGGGACTGCCGGAGGACTATGAAGCCGCCTGCGACACCCTTGTCAAAATGCCGATGATGGGCAAGGCCGACAGCCTGAACGCCGCCGTCGCGGCATCGGTGATGGCCTATGAAGTGCTAAATCAGAGCCGAAAGAGATAAATAGCCTTCCCCTCATTGCTATGTTACATTTCACAGCGGAGGGGAAAAATATGAAAAATATAATATTGCTTTCATCGCTCGCCGCATTGACGCTTTCGGCCTGTGACGAGCCTGCTGCAGAACCGGTAGTCGAGGAAAAACTGGGTGACTATAGTGCCATCGGCACCGAACCGGGCTGGCGGGTCGACATAACGGGCGACAATATCGCTTTGACCACCCAGAGCGGCAATGACTTCACGCTTCCGGTTCAGCGCATGAAAAAGACCGACAGCGGATGGGAAGTCAAAGGCTTTTCCGACAGTCACAATATCAATATCTATGTCACCAGCGGCGAAACATGCAGCGATGGCATGAGCGATCGCAGCTATGCCGACACGGTGAAGATAGAGGCCAGCGAGAATGGCACATTGAACGGTTGTGGCGGCGCCATTACCGAAACAGCGGATGGACCGCCCTAAGGTCTATTCCGCAGCTTTTTCGCCGATTTCCCGGTCATCTTCGATCAGTTTTTCGGTCACTGCATCGCTGTAGCGCGGTAGCGCTTCGACAAGTTCGATGTCGGATAGCTCTCTTTTGCCCTGCTCTACTTCCAGAGCTTCGAATTTCCTACCGGTGGCAATGAGTCGGCTTTGGAAACTATTGGCAAAACCGTTGTAGCTTGTAACGGCACGCCCTAAATGGGTGCCAACTTTTTGTAGGTCTTCTGCTGCCTTTGCTAACCTTTCGTGCATCTCTTTACCCAAGACTGCGATCTCGGCAGCATTGGCATTAAGTGACTCCTGTTGCCAAACGGATGCGACGGTTCTCGCAATGGCTACGAGATTAGTTGGCGTTGCCAACAGAATCTTTTTATCAAAAGCATTATTCCAAAGGTTCGGATCGTGATCAAGCGCTGCCGCGAGAAAATGTTCGCCAGGCACAAACATGATCACATAGTCGGGAGCAGTGTCAAATTGAGTTTGATATGACTTTGCACCCAGAGCGTTGATGTGCGCTTTCATCGACAGACAATGCCGATCCAGCGCATTCTTTTTATCTGATTCATTTTCCGCCGCAAAGGCGTCCTGATAATCATTTAATGAAACTTTCGCATCAATGATTAGTGAACGTCCCCCCGGTATTCTAACTATCGCATCGGGGCGTAAACGCCCTTCATCAGTTTCGATACTGACTTCCATATGAAAATCGGTATGCTCAGCAAGACCACATGTTTCGAGCACATTCTTGAGCTGTTGCTCCCCCCAGCGGCCCCGTGATTTTGGGGCATTGCGCAACGAATTGACAAGCCGCGCTGCTTCCTGCTGTACCCTATCCTGCCCCTGCCTAACCTGTTCTACAGTTGCTTTTATATCGGCATATGACTCAGAGCGTTCTTTTTCGATTTTGCGAATACTCTCCTCGTAAGCCGTCAATCTTTCTCTAACCGGCTGCAGCAGTTTGGCGATTTTCTCGCCGCCCTTTTCATTGGCCTGGTCAAAGCGCTGGTCCGCCCGCTCGAGAAACTGCCGCTGGGCCGTCTCCAGCATTTTGGCACCAATTTCGGAAAATTGCGCTGACAAAGCCTCTTTCGCTTCCATCAGCTGCTGCATCTGCTTGTCATGATTGCGGGCATCGGCTTGCAACGCCGCCAGTTCGGTCTTCGCCGCATCGCGCTCGTCGCGCACGCCATCCAGCGTGATCCGCAATGCATCGGTCGCCTGCGCGGCCTCTTTGGCCGCTTGCACCGCATCTCTGGTAGCCTGCGCTGCATCCTTCGCCGGCTTGCCGCCAATAAACCAGCCCAGCGCCAGACCGCCCAGAAGAGCGATGACGATGACGATGATGACAATGATGGGGTCCAAATTAACTCACTTTCCGATAAGAACGAAAAGAGAACTTAGAAGCGTTTCCCGTAATAGGCAATAGACCTAATGCCGGATTTGACTGGCGACGGTTAGGCCGCGATCCCGTGTTCCTTACGCAATTTCGCGAGCTTCTTCAGCACCATCTGGCGTTTCAGGCGCGACAGATGATCGATGAACAATATGCCTTCGAGATGGTCCATCTCGTGCTGCAGGCAGGTAGCGAGAAGCCCCTCGATCTGTTCTCCATGCTGCTTGCCGGTCTCGTCCTGCCAGCGCGCGGTGATGGCGGCGGGCCGCTCGACATCCGCATATTGGTCGGGTACCGAAAGGCATCCCTCGCTATAGACATTCACATCTTCCGACGGATCGAGAATCTCGGGATTGATGAAGACGCGCGGATCACGGATGACTTCCTGCTCATGATGGCAATGTTCGCCATGTTCGTGATCATGGTCATGCTCGACCGGCTCCTGAAGGTCGATAACCAATATCCGTTTGGGCACACCAACCTGAATCGCGGCCAGACCAATGCCCGGCGCATCATACATGGTTTCGAACATGTCAGCGATCAGCGTTCTGAGCGCGTCGTCAAACTCGGTGACCGGTTCTGAAACAGTTTTCAGCCGCGGATCGGGAACTTCAAGGATCGGTAAAATAGCCATGGTGCAAATTTAGGGATTTTGCCTGGATTCGTCAAGCAGCGCAGGAGTGTGTTTACCATCCGGCCCGAATATCCGGCAAAATTCAAAAACATCTCCACCCGCTGCGATAGCGCATATTGTGCAGCAGCAGGCAATGGCAGTACAAATAAAAAGGTGTGCGGTTCATTATCTGAACCGCACACCTTTTCTTATTCAGAGGCTATCGCTTGGTTTAGAAGCGGGTACGCACCGTGAGGCCATAGGTTCTTGGCTCCGCAAGGAACGCCGAATAGGTCTGCTGCGATGCGACAAATGGCGTGTTGAACGCAACCTGCGAATAATTGATGTTGAACAGATTTTGTGCCCAACCTTCAATTGCCCATTTGTCATCAGGACCGCGGATACCGATACGTGCATTTACCAGCGTAAATCCGTCCTGTTCCTTGCCATAAAGCAAATCCGAGCCGGTGTTATAGTCGCTGGTCGTACGCGCATTCACATAGAACAAGCCGGTCAGTCCGCTATTTCCGATTGGCGGAGTATAGGACAGAGACGCCGTTGCTGTGATTTCAGGCGCGTTGGACAGATTGTCACCTGGAAGCAGGCGCAAAGCAGGATCCAGCGCGGTTCCGTTATCGCGACCAACCAGATCATTTTCATAGCTGGTGTCGGTATATGTCAGGCCCATAGAGACGTTGACATGTCTGACCGGATTGATCGACGCTTCCAGTTCGATGCCCTGTGCAACAACGCCATATTTGACATTGTCAGCAGCACAGTTGCCGGTTGTGCCGTCGGCATCGCTATCCGCACCGCCGAGATCATCGCTACAGCCATTGATATTCTGAACGAGGAAAACGGAGCCGTTGAACGTGTTGAGCTGGAAATTCTGGAATTGCTGACGGAAAGCAGCAACGCTCAACGAAAATTCGCGGGTCGAGTATTTGGCACCAATTTCAAAGGCATCTACCGTCTCCTGGTCAAACTGGAGATTGGCAGTATCACCCGTCAACGCCGGATTGGCCAGAGTTGAACTGGTCAACGCAGACCGGTCAAGGTTGAAGCCGCCTGCCTTGTAACCGCGCGAGTAGCTACCATAAAGCAGCAGATCCTCAGTTGGCTTGTAGGACAGGATGGCCGTACCGGTAAATTCATTCTCGCTCCGGCTGTCGCTTAGCGTAACGCCGTCCAGTTCGGATGTTGAATTACCCTGACATGACAGACCGATAAGACCGGCTGCCAATCCACCAAGTGGTCCTCCGAGCAACGGCGTGAACAATGCGCGTTGTGTAGGGCACATCGTATTGTCGTTGGTAAAGGCAGCGTTAAAATCCTTCGTTTCATTGGTATAACGCAGGCCAAGGGTTAGATCGAGCTTGTCGGAAATGTGGAAGATATTGTGGGTGAAAAACGCAAAATTCTCGCTTTTCTGGTTGTAGACATCGAGCACAGTTCCCCGGTCGTTGATCGTGGCCAAATTATCCAGACCGGCAAAAATCAAGGGCGTAGCGGCACCGAACGCGCCAGCTAATGCGGCTCGGCCACCGGCGCTCAGACAGCCTGTGCTGGTTGGCGACGCGAGGGCAGGATTAACCGCGTTGACGATCCGGCATGGCGCGAAGGCACCATATTGCGTGCCGAAGCGAATATTGTCGCGCGTTTCCAGTTTTTCGTTGGCATAAAAACCACCGATCAACCAGTCCAGCTTGTCATCGAAAGCCGAACCCTGCAGCCGCAATTCCTGGGTGAAGGTCTTGAATTCCCGGGCGCCGGCATTTTCATTCGGCTCGCGATAGAGAATGTCGACCTGCGTGTAATCCGTGTCCGAGGCCTGAAAGTTGGAATATTCACGATATCCAGTAATCGACGTCAGGTTCATGTTACCCAGTTCGGCATTGACCTCGACCGAAGCACCGAAATCTTCAGTCTCGCCCGCATAGGAACGCCCCGGCGTGACATAGATATCCCGGTTAAATGTACTCTGCGTAAGTGCGTTGTTGTTTTGACCCAATGCCAAAAGCACCGGAATGATCGGATTTTGCGTACTCGTCAGAGCCGGTGCGCCAGGTGGCGGAACCGAAAAGGGATCAAGTCCCGCGCCCACTCTTGCCTGCTGAGCAAATTCAGGCTGGACGAATGTCGCTGCACAGCAGGACTCGTCCTTCTTGGAATAGTCCCCGATAACGCGGATGCTCAGGCCGTCATTTGGTTCAAACAGCAACTGCCCACGAACCAGATAGCGGTCCTTATTATTGACGTCGGTTCCGTTCACCACATCGTTGTAAAAGCCGTCTCGCTTCAGATAGACCCCATCAATGCGGGCGGCGATCGTATCGCTCAACGGGCCGTTGATGCCGCCTTCCAGGCGAAGCTGGTCATAATTGCCGTAAGTGGCGGACGCATGTCCTGAAAACCGGAATTCTGGAGCTGCCGTGGTGATGCTGATCATACCGGCAGAAGAGTTGCGTCCGCCAAGCGTTCCTTGCGGGCCACGCAGAATTTCGATCCGGTCAATCGGGCCGAGTTCACTCAGCGCATTACCGCTTCTCGAGCGATAAACGCCATCGATGAACACAGCGACCGAGCTTTCCAGGCCGGGGTTGTCACCAACCGTACCAATACCGCGAATACGGGCAGAGCCGTTCGCTTCGTTGCCGGTTGAAGAGACGAGCAATGAAGGCGCAAGCTGATTGAGCTCACGAATATCGCTGGTGCCGCTCTGTTGCAATTGCTCCGCACCAATAGCCGAGATGGCAACCGGCACGTCGGACAAGACCTGAGCCCGGCCCTGTGCGGTTACGACGATTACGTTGCTGTCGACGGTTTCATCGACCTGGTCAGTCGCCTCCGATTGCGACTGCGCATAGACGGGGGCCGTGGCGACGGCTGCAAGTGCGAACGCGCAAGCAGATAGATTCAATGCCAATTTCATAATATACTCTCTCCTGATTGTTAGTCTCATTGCCTTCTTGGGGAGGACTAACTTTTTATTTTTATTGGCTACATAGTGGTCGTCATACTGCCGCTGCGTCAAGGGTGTTCAATCGCTTGCTTAACCAACGGAAAAAAGCGCCAAAATCAGCGCTTTCCACATATATTCATCAACCAGGATTTGTCGCTCGTCCAGTCGGCTGTGGCCGCTAAGACACAATTATCATGCGCTAATTTCTGGTTCACGATGCGGTTCGAAACCGCGATGGCATATCGCGTTAATCCTGATTGACCGGCCGCCGCGAACGCAGCGCCTGTGCCAGCGTGCCTTCATCCAGATAATCCAGCTCTCCTCCCACCGGTATGCCATGGGACAGCTGGCTGAGCCGCAGCGGATAATTTTCGAGGCGTTCTGCGATATAATGGGCGGTCGTCTGGCCTTCCAGAGTCGCATTCATAGCCAGAACGACTTCGTCAATCCCGCCCTCCTCGACACGCTTGATCAATTTGTCGATCGCGATGTCTTCCGGTCTTACCCCGTCCAGTGCCGACAATCGCCCGCCGAGCACATGGAATTTTCCGGGGAACAGCCGTGATTTGTCCAGCGCCCAGAGGTCGGAAACTTCTTCAACCACGCAAAGCGCCTTTGCATCGCGGCGCGGGTCATTGCAGATCTGGCAGGGGTCCTGCGTATCGACATTGCCGCAAATGCCGCAGGTTACGAGCCGTTCCTCGACCATCGTCATAGCCGCCAATATCGGCTTCATTGCCGTTTCCGGACGTTTCAGCAGATATAATACCGCCCGCCGCGCCGAACGCGGACCGAGCCCGGGAAGTTTGGCCAGGGCCTGAACCAGATTTTCGATCTCTTGCGATGCCATGATTTGACCTTTAGGGACATATTCCGTCACCTGCCAAGAACTTAGCTATAGTTTGGCCACACACAAGCGAGATTTTATGCGCCTAGCCTTTATGGGAACCCCGGATTTTGCCGTTCCTGCGCTGCAAGCGCTGCACGATGCCGGACATGAAATTATTGCGGTCTACTCGCAGCCCCCGCGCCGCGCCGGACGCGGGAAGCAGCTTAGCCCCTCGCCAATCCAGAAACTGGCGGAGAATCTGGGGTTACCCGTAAGGACTCCGATTTCCCTCAAAGACGAAGCGGAGCAAGCCGCCTTTGCCGCGCTCGATCTCGATGTAGCAATCGTCGCCGCTTACGGTCTCATCCTGCCACAGGCGATTCTCGACGCACCGAAGACGGGATGTCTCAATATTCACGGCTCGCTGCTCCCCCGCTGGCGTGGCGCGGCTCCCGTGCAGCGAGCGATCCTCGCGGGAGATATGGAGACCGGCATCACCATCATGCAGATGGAGGCGGGGCTCGACACCGGACCGATGCTGCTCAAGGCGGCAACAGCGGTCAACGGTAAAACCGCTGGCGAACTGACTGACGAATTGGCCGATACGGGTGCCGCACTGATGGTTCAATATCTCGCCTCACCAACGGGATATCCACCGGAGGCGCAAGTTGATGCGCTTGCCACATATGCGAAGAAGATCGAGAAACAGGACGCGCGGCTTGATTTCAGCCAGTCGGCAGATCAGGTCGAACGCCAGATACGTGCCTATAATCCTCAACCGGGCGCCTTTTTCGAATATCAGAGCAACCGGTATCGTATTCTCGAAGCGCAGGTCAGCGAAACGACAGGACCGGCCGGCACAATATTGGACGATCAGCTTCTGATCGGCTGCGGCACCGGATCGATCCAGCCCAAAGTCGTTCAAAAAGCCGGCAAGCCGGCGATGGAACTCAAATCCTTCCTCAACGGAACGAAAATTCCTGCAGGGACCAAATTGCAATGACCCGCTTTGTCCTCACTCTGGAATATGATGGTCGTCCGTTCATGGGTTGGCAGCATCAGGATCACGGCCCCAGCGTCCAGCAGGCGGTCGAAGAGTCGATCAGGAAAATCACCGGCCAGACGGTACGGGTCTTTGCCGCAGGAAGAACTGATGCAGGCGTCCACGCGCTGGCGATGCGCGCCCATTTCGATCTTGATACCAAGCTGACGCCCTTCCGGTTGCGTGAAGGCATCAATGCGGGATTGCGGCCCAATCCGGTCGCGGTGCTCGCCTGTGACATTGCCGACGAGGAATGGCACGCCCGCTTTGCCTGCGAGGGGCGACGCTATCTATACAAGATCACCAATCGTCGCGCGCCTCTGACTTTCGATCGCGGCCTGAGCTGGCAGGTCGCCCAGGTTCTCGACGCGGAAGCGATGCACAACGCGGCGCAGGTGCTGATTGGCCAGCATGATTTCACCACTTTCCGATCGGCCCATTGTCAGGCGCAAAGCCCGGTCAAGACGCTCGACCGGATATCGGTCAGCCGCTTCGGCGACGAGATCGAAGTCGAGGTCTCCGCCCGCTCTTTCCTACATCATCAGGTGCGTTCGATCGTCGGCTGCCTCAAACTGGTCGGCACCGGTACTTGGAGCAAAGCGGACTTGAAAAACGCGCTGGCGGCAAAGGATCGCAACGCTCTCGGCTTCAACGCCCCGCCGGATGGCCTCTATTTTGTCGAGGCTCTTTATCCGCCGGTATCAGAGGCCGAATAAGCGCTGCAGGCTCTTGTCGAGCATCAGCAGCTGCCACAATAAGCGACTGTTATCGGAACGTCCGGCAATATGGTCATCCGCCACCTTGCGCAGAGATTTGCTGTCAAACCAGCCGGTGCGTGCCAAAGCTCCACCGCTGGTGATATCCCGTGCCTGATCGGCCAGCGGTCCGCGGAACCATTGCGCGATCGGGGTGACAAAACCCATTTTCGGCCGGTAGAGAATATCATTGGGCAGATATTGCTCCATCGACTTTTTCAGGAGATATTTGCCCTGCCCCTTGTGCACCCGCAAATTGGTCGGCAGCTTCGCGGCAAATTCCATCAGCTTGTAATCAAGCAATGGCTCTCGCGCTTCTAGTCCCACCGCCATGCTGGTCCGGTCCACCTTGGTCAGGATATCGCCGGGCAGCCACATTTTCATATCGGCATATTGCGCTTGGTCGAGGCCATTTTGCGCCGGAGCATTTGCCATCAGGTCGATCATCCGCTGCTCCGCGTGATAATCTCCCAGGTCGCGCCGCATCGCATCGGAATAGATTGACCGGCGACCCGACGGCGTCGTCACGCCAACCGCTTCGGCATAGCCTTCCGGTCCCGTTCGGGCCAGCGACAACAAGGTCGACTTGGCACGAAACGGACGCGGTGCCCAGTCGGCCTTGGGATAGACAGAGCCCAGCCAGCCCAATACCGGTCCCCGGAAGGATTGCGGCAACAGCCCCCTCACCCGCTCTTCACCATGGTGGAAGACATGACGTCGATATCCGGCCATCGCCTCGTCCGCACCGTCTCCCGACAGTGCAACAGTCACGGTCTCGCGGGCCAGTTCCGCCACCCGGTAAGTCGGCAAGGCAGAGGCGTCGGCAAAGGGTTCGTCGAAATGGTCAGCCAGCGTATCTATCAGACCGAAATCATCAGAGGCCACGATACGCTCGCGATGATCGGTCTGGAAGCGCTCCGCTATCGCACGTGCGTAGCCAGTCTCGTCGAGCGATTGCTGGTCAAAGCCGATCGAGCAGGTCTTGACCGCCCGGCGACTATTCTCGGCCATCAGGGCGACCACTGCGCTGCTGTCGACCCCGCCGGAGAGAAACGCTCCCAACGGCACATCGGCAATCATCCGCGAGCCTACGGCCTGTTTCAGCAGCTCGACCAGTTCTTCTTCGAGAGCCCTTGCCGATCCCTTGCTCCGCTGGCTGAAATCCATATCCCAATATTGAACCGACGCGGGTTCCGGCTTGCCTTGCTCGAGCAGCAGATAATGCCCGGCGGCTAATTTCTTCACGCCCTTCAGCAGCGATGTCTGATCCGGCACGTAGCCAAAGGCCAAATAGTCATCGACCGCCGTGATATTGGGGTCGCAGCGCAATAATGGATTGGCGAGAAGGGCCTTGAGTTCCGAACCGAACAAAATGCTGCCATCGGACACCGCCGCATAGAAGAGCGGCTTCACGCCAAGACGGTCGCGGGCGAGAAACAATTGCCTTGTGCGCTGGTCGTATATCGCGAAGGCGAACATGCCGTTCAGCCGCTTGAGACATTCCATGCCCCATTGCCGCCAAGCGAAAAGAATGACTTCGCTGTCGCTGCTGGTCTGGAACTGGTGGCCGAGCAGTTCGAGTTCGGCGCGCACTTCGCGGAAATTATAAATCTCGCCGTTGAAGCTCAGCACCTGCGCCTCGTCGGGCGTCAGCATCGGCTGCGCGCCGCCCTCCAGATCGATGATCGAAAGCCGGCGATGGCCAAGCCCGACACCTGGCGCTGTCCAGATGCCCGAACCATCCGGACCACGATGGCCGAGACTGTCGGTCATCTTGCGCAGACGATCGGGATCGACCGGCTTGGCCGTCTCTAGATGAAAAATACCTGCAATTCCGCACATATTGTGCGCCCTAGCGCAGCCCCGCCATCTCGTCAGCCACTTTATCGACCGGCCCCAGATCGGCAAGAAAAGCATCGATCGGGATGCGCGGCGACGCTTCGCGGTTTGTTTCGGACGAAACGAGTATCGCCACCGCCTGCCGGGAGCCGCCGAGAATATTGCTCTTCAGCGTTTCCAGCTTCACCGCCGAACCGCTACCCGTCAACTTTCCGCCAATCCGGTAAAAGGAAACCACATCGCGAACCACGGGACCGGGCGCGATTAGTTCGACGGCAGTAGCACCCGCTGGCGCGTCAAGATCACGGTTCCACGACCAGCGCGTATTCGGGACCAGAGCCCCCTGACCGTAACCGACAATCTCCCGTCCTTCTTGCTGACGGTCATAGACAGCGATCGACAAGTCCACTTCCATGCCGGTCGACCGGTTCCGGTAGCGACCGAGGAGCTGATGGCTGGACCCGTCAAAGCGCGGCCGCCATGGGTAAAGCGGTTGATAGTCGACGATCTCCCAACCGGTGACTTCGGGAAGTGCGATTTCATCGGGGACGGACGATTCCTGCGCCGCAAGTACCGAGGTCCATAGCACCGGGATGAGGACCAGAGCGGCCATTGCGGCCATTGCCTTGACCGGGTTTTGCTGGAATGCCCGTGGAGGCCGGCTTTTGCTCAACGCATCGCCATCGATCATCGGATCGTCGATCCTGCGATCAAAAAACGGCCAGCCGATGGCCATCACCAGGATCAGGACGAAGGCAAAAAAGAACCAGCCGTAAAAAATATGATCGAAACCGGCAGCGAAATCGAGCGTCGTATGATGGGCGATATACATTGTACCGAAGGCACGGACGCCGTTAGCGATCACAGGAACGATCACCGCAGCGGTCATGAACAATATCCGGCGCTTCCAGCTCAGAAAGCAGACATTGCTGACCAGCGCGCCATAAGCGAGCATCGCGATCAGAAACTTGATTCCGGAGCAGGCTTCGGCCACTTCAAAATAGCCGGTGGGCGTCGAAATGAAGACACCGTCGATAAAGGCCGGGATATTCGCCCAGCCCAGAAAGACCATCGACAATTTGGCGGTCACCATTTGCAGAAACGGAACAAACTCCTCTCCGAACGGCACCAGGAAAAAGCTGAAGCACAGTGGAAAAATCAACCCCCGCGCAACCGTCGGACCAAGCAGCGTCACTACCGCGCCCTGCAACATCATCAACAGTCCGAGTTGCCGGGCAAAGGCGACACCGGCCGCCTCTCCCAATAGCCAACCCAGCGAAGCGAGAGCCGTCAGGAGCAATCCCGGCAACCAGATTTCCGGCGTAATTTTCGCCAGCTCCTGCTGCCGCTGCTGCACCAGATAATAGAGGATCGGCACGATCAAGAGGCAGTGGTTATAGGTGGAGATCGTCCACCATATCCGCACCATATCCACGCCATCTCGCCAGAAAATTGCAAGAATCGCCAATGTGGCAATCGCCAGCAATTTCAGATGTTTTGACCATGCAGAAGCGGATGTAGAAGGCTTTGGCGTAGCTTCCATCTGGTCAGCAGTCGCGCTTGTCATGCTACCGCCTCCGCAATCGCGGGGTTCTGGAAACCGCACAGGCTGGACAAATCAACGAGCTGTGTTTCCCAAGAATAATGCGAATGGATCAAACTTCTGGCTTGCTCGCCGAGCTGCCCTGCCCGTTCGGGGTCTCCCAATAAATCGCACACCAGCCGCGCTTCTTCCGCGACAGATTGGGCAATCAGGAAATGTTCGTCGTCGTTCGCCTCGATGCCCTCGGCAGCGCATGCCGATGCAACCACCGGCTTGGCCATCGCCATTGCTTCCAAAACCTTGTTCTGAATACCTCTGGCAATTCGCAGCGGCGCCACAACCACATCGGCAGCCGCGATCCAGCTGCGAATATCGTCCACCGCGCCCGTCACGATTGTACCATTTCGGCCATCGAGTTGAGTCACTTTTTCCGACGGTGCCCGCCCGACAATCGCGAATCGTGCGTCGGGGAAATGCGCAAGAATATTGGGCATGACCTCGGTGCTGAAACTCTGCACCGCCTGAACATTCGGTTGATAATCCATCTGGCCGGTAAACAGGATCAACGGACCATTATTTACAGAGGCCTCTGGCTGAACTTCCCGCGAACCATAAAATTCCAGATCGATTCCGTTGCCGACGGCTTTCACCTGCTCAGCTGACAATCCCGAGCGCTGTCGGAACAAAAGCGCCTCGGCTTCGCTGACAAACAGGCTATGGTCGGCCCGTCCGGCGACTGTCTTCTCGAAGGTCCGCAATAGACGTCCTTCGCGGCGATTGATCCAGGCCATTGGTCCAGAACCTTCGTCCGCATAGCTTTCAAATTTCGCGCTATCGACATCGGCAAAGTCCATCACCACACGGCCCGCAAATTCCGGCGGAATAAACTGCGCCATCTGACCGGAAAATACGAAGATACAGTCAATCCGACAGGTATCAATCGCCTGTGCAACATAGGTGCTGATTTGAACGCTCTCGAAAGATACCAGCGACACCGGTTTTCCGGAAGCCAAGGCTTCAATCCCTGCCCGCCATTTGGGTTTATTCCGCACCACTATTTCGCACGAAGCCAGTTCCGCTTTGCGATCCCAGCCGGTTTGTTTTTCATTCTCGTCATCTGCGAAACAGGCGACATGTACCGGCGCGCAATCCATCAGCTTTTGCAGGAAATGATGCGAGCGGATCTTGTCGCCACGGTTCGGCGGCCATGGAACGCGATGCGCCAGAAACAGGATTTCACCCATCAGCCGAGGCCCTTGGCAATCATCGGTCCGACGAGATTGGCAAGCGGCAGGGGCAGACGCTGCCACAGCGCGATCTTCGCTTTATATTTGGGGCTCATCGGATTGACATCGCGAGCCTCTTCACCATCGGCGGTGCGTATCGCATAAGACAGCGGTTCCGGTTCAAAGCCCCAGTTTTTCTTGAACGAAAAAGCGCCGGTGCCATATTTGGACCGGCCAAAGTCAAACTTGTGACATCCGCGTTCGCGGGCATGATTCATCAAGCTATAATACATGATATCATTGGCCCTGAAGCGGCGCGCATCCCATGTCCCGCCACCCCAGTAAGGCATGACGGTCTGCTGGTGATAAAGGCTCAAGACACTGGCCACCGGTTTGCCGTCGTGCAGCACTGTCAATATATCGGCATCCTCGCTGAATGCATCCAATACCTCCTCGAACAGCGCCTTTGGGAAAACCGGCGTTCCGAGATTGCGGACGCTTTCCGCGTAAACAGCATAATGGTCCGCCCGGTCTTGCTCGCCGGTGCCGACGCGAACGGTCAACTCGTTCGCAAGGCCCTTGCGGATTTCCGCCCGCTGCTTGCGCGGGATCGCTAGCAGCTGGCTCTCCTCGTCTTCCGCCAGTGGATTGACAAAGCCGGCATAGACGCCCTGCTTGTTCTGCCATTGGTCGTCCGGCGAGGGTCCGCCGCGCAATTCTACTGTGGGGAAGCTGTGCCGATCGGCAAAATTCCAGACTTCGTCGGCCAGCAACCGGATGGCCTGATCATTATTGGCCAATATTCCGCCACCTACCGCGAAACCGGAAGACACCAGTGCCCGGCCGAACAATGCCGAATGTATCAGGTTGAGCGGCAATATGCCCTGCAACGCTCCGGCGTCATCTTCTGCGAGAAGATAGCGCCATTCATGGCCGCAACCCTTACTGACCGACAGAACCCATGCAGGACGATGAAAGGCTGTGCCTTCGGGTGAAGCGGCGACGAAAGCCTCGATACGGGCCAGTTCATTCGGGTCGGGACGATCAAGCACGCGAACGATCAAAGAGTTTGGTTTGAATGCCATGTTCATTGCATCAGCCCCGCTTCCAGTGCCGCCAGCTCATCGACCCTGCCCCATTTGAAATCCTGCCCGGCCCGCAAAAGCTTGCCCCTCATGCTCTTCAAATTCGTGTAATGGCGGATCTTTGATTTTATCGGCGCGTTGCCAACCCTTGGCTGTTCCGGATCTATCTCCCACGGGTGGAAATAGAATATCGCCCCGCGCCCGTCGTCTCGGTGCATTTTCCTTATAGCCTGATCATATAAGGCATAGGGCAAGAGCCGGAAAAAACCGCCGCCACCGGCGGCCAATATCCGGCTTCCCAGCCTCACGGTTGTCACCGGCAGTTCGATAAAGTCAGATTGCTCCACAGGTTTCCAGGCGAAGCGCGGCGATCCGGCCCATCCATAATGATCGTGGTTGATCGGCGCGACACTGGACGAATAGGTATAGCCCTGTTCAGCCAATATTTCATGCGCCCAGGGTGTCCGCTGATCGATCGAGAAGCTCGGTGCCCGATAGCCGGCAACCTTCTGGCCGGACGTATCTTCCAGAATTTTCCGGCTGCGATCGAGATCGCTGCGGAATTGATCCGGGGTCAGCGTGAACACGCGCGCGTGGTCATAGCCATGATTGGCAATTTCATGCCCGGCCGACGCAATCTGGCGCATCAAGGCCGGATAGCGTTCTGCTACCCAACCCAATATGAAAAATGTCGCCTTGATTCCCGCATCGTCGAACAGCGCAAGCACCGCTTCAGTGTTACGTTCTACCCTATGCTGAAGCTTGTCCCAGTCGGCACGATCAATGACCGTCTCGAAGGCTCCCACCTGAAACCAGTCCTCGATATCGACAGACATGGCGTTGAGCAAAGCATCCGCTTTTCCCGCCGTGGCGAAAGATTCAGGCCGCGCGTCCTGCATTGACATAGCTTTCCTTGCTCCGGACATCGTTTTCGACCCATTCCACGAGCATCGTCAAGACGCGGTGCAGATTCTCTTCCTGACCATCCATGCGCTTTTCCACCAGCGACAGCCGTTTTGCAAACATATCGACTATCTGGGCGGTTTCCTCGTCAATTACGGGCGCGCTGGCCTCGAATTCTGGCGCATTCGTTGCCACCGGGGCCGGCGTTGCTACGGCTGGCTTGGAAACTGATTCGTCCCGGGCTGGCGAGAGCGTTGGACTGACGCTTTCATGTTCCGGCTCGAAAGCTGGCGCGCTCGAGTGTTGGAACTGGGGCTCAAATTGGGTTTCCTGATCTTGCTCAGCCATGTTGCCCGATGCATCAGGTGCACGGTCGGAGCCGGCATCGCTGGTCTTCCTTGGTTTTTCCCAGAGCGGACTCTTGATTTCCTCTGGCAATTCTGACGGTTCGGCAATGTCCACCTCTTCGCCATTCAGGTCGGCAAGCACCCGCTCGACCATCACCTGGTCGATCAATTCGGAATGTTCAATCGAACCCATCAACAAGACCCGGCTCATCAATGTGTTGATTTTGCGCGGCACGCCGTCTGTTTCGGCGTAGAGCAAACGGAATACATTGGAAGTAATCTTGGGACGCCCGGACCAGCCGCTTTTCGACAGGCGATGGGTGATATAGGGTTCTATTTCCTCCGCACTCATCGGTTCGAGATGATGATGTGCGATCACCCGCTGGCGCAGTTGCTCCAGCCGGTTGGAATTTTCCAGCATGTCACGGAATTCCGGTTGGCCAAGCAGGAATATCTGCAACAGCGCCTGTCCGCCGAGCTGGAAATTGGACAGCATCCGCAATTCTTCCAATGCATCCACCGGCAAATTTTGTGATTCATCGACGATCAGCAAACAGCGGCGACCGGCCCTCGCTTCGGCGTGCAGAAATTCTTCAAACGCGCTGAGCAGCTGCGCCTTGTCCATATGGTCGGTGTCGATATCGAAATGATTGGCAGCAACGCGGACGATATCCTGACTGTCCAGCTTGGTGGTCACGATATTGGCCGCAGTCAGACGCGCCTTGTCGATCGTCGCCATCAGATGGCTGACCAACGTGGTTTTACCCGCGCCGACATCCCCAGTGATGACGATGAAGCCTTCACCCTGAGCCAGGCCATAGCCGAGATAGGACAGCGCCTTGCGATGCGTCAGACTCTCGAAATAGAAATGCGGATCCGGAGTCAGCTGAAAGGGCCGACCGTTTAATCCATAAAATGTTTCATACATGCGCGTATCTCCGATCAACTTCTGTGTTGATGCTCTTAAAAATCATATCTGAGGCCCAGCAATGCGGAAGCGGTAAGTTCACTGTCGAAACCAGCCTGCTCATAACTGTCCAGACCAACGGCTGCCGTGCCCTGCAACCCTGGAAAAATCTGGCGATAATATGCAGCATTGGCGCCAATTCCCAAAACGTTGGGAGCGCCTGCAAAGCCGCTGTCCAGCAGATTGGCATAAACATTCGTATCGATGCGGGAATAGGCATCAAGTTCCCGGCCAAGCGACAGATTGGCGTAATAATTTTCGTCGACCAGACCATCGACGGCAGCAACCGCGCCCAATTGCGAAGCAAAGAAACGGCGACGGGCATAGCCGACGCCAAGTCCGGCTTCCCAGCCGCGGTGATTATAGGTGTACTGCCCGTGTACGCCACGCGCACGGAAAGCGGATGAAGATGCCGATTGCAGCACATCGTTAAAGCAAAGACCGCCGCCTTGTCCGAAAGCACAACCATTGAACTCACCGCTCAACGGATTGCGCGAACTGGTAAAACTGGTGCCCAGATTGGCGAGGTTGTCATTGAGCAAATTGCCGAAGCCGGAAACCGTATCATAGACCGATATGTTCAGAGCGGTGTTCTGGTTGGGCTGATAGACGAAGGTACCGAAATAGGTTTCGCTGCCATAGCGCTGCCCGACCCGCGCCTCGAGCGACGTGCGGCGACTGGGCCGCCACAAGACACCGGCATCCCAGATGATTCCGTCCTGATCATAGGACAGCAATCTGGGTGACGTTTTATCGGTTACCAGACGACCGTCATTGTCGATGACCGGATCACCATTGATATCGCGAACCGCGTCGCGTTCCGAAATTTCGATATCTTCATAACCGACACCGCCTACCACTGCCAGTGTCGTCGACACAGGTACGGTAACGTCAGCCCGAGCATATTTGCCCTCATAACGCTGATCAAGCTGGCTCGCATCCTCGCGTTCCCAGCCGCCGCTGACGGACCAGCCGAAAGGCAGGTCACCCGGTTGCTGGCCGACACTGGCGCTGGCTGAATGGCTTATACTGTCATCGAAAACATCGATCGGAAGCTGTCCCGGAGGCAGAATGCCGGTGTCTTCGCTTTCGACCTTGGTATAGCCGACCCGGTAATTGGCATTCACATCCAGCCCGCCGACCTGGGTCGACAGATTGGGACCGGCGTAGACCGAATAGACTTGCGTCACATTGTCGATATTGCCCACCGTATTCGACGGTGCCTCGCCGCGCAAATCAACCCGGCTACGCGTAGCGATACCTCCGGCTTCCAATGACAGCAAATTGGGAACAACCTGTATAGCGCCACGCGCCAGTCCGGTGACGATATCATCATCGCCGACACCATTCTCATAAGAAAAACGGCGCTCATAGCGCACATTTACCTGTGCTTCGGCGTTGCGCGTAGAAATAGAGCTATCGATACCCGCTGCCACCGAAGTATAGGTCAGCACATCGCTGCCGTCCTTCAGATCGGCGACCAATATTTGCTGGATCTCGATATAGGGCGCCACTTCAGCCTTGCGTTCGCGCGCCTCGACGGCAGGCGCGGCAAGCCCCAGCAGCGGCAGGATCGCTGCACTATATTTCAAAATTCGGGCAGTCGTTGGCGAGGCCATGGGTTACTCTCCATATCCGTAATAGGATCCGAACCGTCTTCCGGTCGGCGAAAATTTGGTGCCGTTCAGAAGCAGTTGGATATGTTCACATCCGCCCATCAAGCTCAGCGCATCGCGCAGGGCGGTTTCGGTTGTATCGTCCGCTTTGACCACCATCAGGACCTGACCGACATGCGTCGCCAGAACCGATGCCGGCGATGCCGACAGAGCGGGTGGTGAATCGAATATAACAATGCGATGGGGGTTATTCTGGGTCAGGCGGTTGAGCACCTGTTCTGTCCGCGAAGACGCCAGATATTCTGTATCTGCATTGGTCTGATCACCAGCTGGCAAGATTGCCAGACCGGGAATATCGGTATGAATGATGCAATTCTCGACCGGCAGTTGCGGATCGGCCAGCGCATCCATCAGACCTTTGCTGCCTTCCAGTCCAAGGCTGGACAAAATACTTGGTTTGGCGAAATCGGCGTCGACCAGCAGGACTTCATTATCCTTCTCTGCCGCTATCGAAAGCGCGAGGTTCAGGGCACAGAATGTCTTGCCTTCATCCGGGTGGGCGGAGCAAATCAAAATGCGTTCGCCATGGCGAACCGGCTCGCTTTTCTGACTGCCCTTTGCAGCCAGCAGCAATTGGCGCTTGATGATCCGGAACTCTTCCGAGATTCCGGTGACGGGGCCATCGGGAACGATGAATCCGGCTTCCCTAAGCTTGTCCCGATCGACGATGACACGCGGCCCGTTATACGGCGCTACCGGCTTTTGCGGCGCCGGAGCGATCTGCTGACGGGAAGGCTCGGAAGGAAAAACTTCCGGGGCAGCGCCACGCTGTTCGACGGTCTTCATTGCCGGGATATAATCATAGATTTCGCCTGCTCTTTCGAGCAACGAAGCCGGTTTCTTGGGAGGACTATATTTATTCATCATTATTCCCTCAGGCCACCATGCCGCGCTGGATGAATTCCACGATCATCAACATTCCAAAAACCGCGAACAGCGCACCGCTTGTGCCGTAAAACATGCGCAGCTTTCTCCCGCGCATCGTGCGCTGGGCGTTGGTCAGAACCTGGGAGACAGAACCGATAACCGGCAGCCCACTGGCTTTTTCCAGCTTCGCTGCGGTCGGATAACTGGTCTGCAAATGACCCATCGCGAAAGCGGTGCCGACACCACCACCAATGCCGACGAACAATACGAGCGCCAACAGTAGCGGCCGGTTCGGCGCTGCCGGAGACCGCGGACTGGACGGCGGATCGATCACACGGAATTTTAGCGAGTCGGTTTCCGATTCCACCTGACCGCGCAATTTGATCTGCTCACGGTCGGTGAGCAGTTTGTTATATTGCTCCTTCAGGACATCATGGTCGCGATTGATCCGCGACATTTCAGCAGCGATCCCCGGTTCCAGCGTTTGTTTGGACGCCAGTTGCGCCATGTCCGCCTGCAGCGCATTTTTCCGTGCCTGTAACGCGGCAACGCTCGCCTGACGTTCTGCCCGCATGCTTTGCAGCGAACTATAGGCCGGATTCGGCGTGCGGTAGCCGCCTCCGCCAGCGGGTTCCTTGCCTGCCTGTACCCGAAGCGCGGCAATTTCGTTTTTCATCGAGATGATATCGGGATGGCTGTCGGTCCAGCCGCGGGCACGGGCCGAAGCCAGTGTCGACTGCGCCTGCGCCAATTGGGCACGGGCTCCGCCGCCCCCGACTCCAGGTGTCGCAATTGACGAAGGTGTGCCGGAAAGCTGACCGTTCAGGGCGGCTAGCGAGGCCGAGGCCTGGCTAAGCTGCGAATCAATCTGCCCCAGTTCAGCACGAGCGGCTTCCATGCGCTGGCTGATAGAGCCGATCCCGGGCAATAATCCCAGATTTTCTGTCTCGAACTGGACGCGCTTCTGCTCTGCCTCCTGCAGCTCTTTTTCCCTCTGGGCGAGCTGGGCGTCGAGAAACTTGATTGTCTGGCTCGTTTCGTCACGGTCACCGGACAGATTTTCCTCGACGAAAATGTCGATCATCTTCTGGACAATATCGCGGGCGAGAACAGCATTTTCCGCGTCAGACAGATTGCTCGCCGAAGAGGTTGCAATAATCTCGAACAGATTATCCTTTTCCGATTTGATCTGGATGCTCTTGCGCAGCATTTCTACCTTGCCGGCCAGTTCCCGATCGCTCGCAACCGACTCGTTCAAAGCCGTTCCGCGAACGACTTTTTCGAGATTGATGGTCGAAGCCAGAGTCTCCTGCACGCGCTCCATATTCTTTTTCCGCTCGCGCGAATCCACGCCGACCTTGTCGGACAATATCGACTGCATCTCGACCGAGATGCGAGCCTTCGATTCATAGCTATTGGGTATCAAGGCAACAACAAGCCAGCCCATAAGGCAAAGGCCCCAGGCAACAGCCAATGCTAACCAGCGCCGATTCCAGACGCTGTGTACCGCAATTCGAAATTCATCATAAAGACCGTTCATGATTTCTATTCAATTCCTGTCAGATAAGACCAAAAACAGATCAAAACATGCTTTCCGGAATGATGATCACATCACCGGGGCGCAGCATAACATTGGCGCGCGTCGCACCTTTTTTGAGCAAGTCGTCGATGCGGAGCGCATATTCTTTCTGTTTGCCGGTACCGCGATCAAACCGGATCAGTCGCGCACGATTGCCAGATGCAAATTCGGACAGGCCGCCGACCGCGATCATCGCGTCGAGCAACGTCATATTGGCGCGATATGGAATCGACGCCGGTTTCTCGGTCGCGCCGACGACCCGAATTTGCTGGGAGAATGTGCCTGAAAAATTGTTGACGATAACCGACACCAGCGGCTCGTTGATATATTGCGACAGTTGCAGCTTGAGATCTTCCGCCAGCATGGCCGGTGTCTTGCCAACCGCTGGCATATCGGTGATCAGCGGTGTGGTGATCCGTCCATCCGGCCGGACCTGAACCTTCGCGCCGAGTTCGGGATTGCGCCATACGAAAATTGTCAGTTCGTCGAGCGGCCCGATCACATATTCTTCACCGGGACCTTCCTGCATGGAAACAAAAGATGCCGGTGGCAGCTGCGGGCCGCTTGAGTTGCCGGTACAGCCGGCGACGGCAAGTGACGCCATTCCGGCACCAATCATCAATTTTGCCAACTGTTTGTTTTTCTTAGCAGAATGCATCTTGTTCACCTCGTAAAAATCCTCTGGCGACGTCCGGTCTCCGGTGGAAAACGGTCAAGTCGCGCAAAGTCGCGAGATGGCTATGCTGGAAAATAATGAATATAGCGTTAGGAATAGCTGAATTTCAGGTTAACGGATCTGGCGTTTTGACTGCAGCCAAGGACCTTGAAACTATTCGACCAAAAGCTCTGTCGCCGGCCCCTGACCGAGAAAATTTGCCGGACTTGCCGTAGCGCCATAAGCACCGGCGCAGAAGATCGCGACGACGTCACCGACACTTGCTTCCGGCATCGCAGCATTGTCGCTCAAACGGTCAAGCGGCGTACAGAGACAACCGACGACGGAAACCGTCTCGGTTGGCTCTTCTTCAAATCTGGTAGCAATGGCGGCCGGATAGTTGCGCCGTACCACCGTCCCGAAATTGCCGCTGGCCGCGAGCTGGTGATGCAGTCCGCCGTCGGTGACCAGAAAGGTTTGGCCCTGACTTTCCTTGCGATCGACGATCCGGGTCAAATAGACACCGGCTTCGCCGACCAGATAGCGGCCAAGCTCGATGGCAAATTGCGTGGAGGCAAGGATGTCGGGCAATCGCTTGAACTGTTCCGACAGGGCATCTCCGACTTTTGCAATATCGACCGGCTCATCGCCCGGAAAATAGGGAATGCCGATTCCGCCACCAAGATTGACATGATCCGGCGCCTGGCCAATCATCGTCGCCAGCCGGGCTGCAAGCTCAAGAGTTTGAGCCTGTGTCTCGATAATCGCGTCAGCGCTCAGTGCTTGCGAACCGGCGAAAATATGAAAACCACGCCAATCTGCGCCAGCCTCCAATATCCGTTTCGCCGTGGGCGCAACCAGTTCGATATCCATTCCGAACGGCTTTGCGCCGCCGCCCATTTTCATCCCCGACCCCTTGAGATCGAAATCCGGGTTCACGCGAATCGCAAGATGCGGCTTTTTGCCGAGGCTGACGCCGATGCCCAGCGCCCTCTCGCATTCGCTTGGCGATTCGATATTGATCGTAACACCGGCTTGAATCGCCTGTTCGAGTTCCTCGTCCCGTTTGCCGGGACCAGCAAAGCTGATATGTTCCGCAGCGGCTCCCGCTGCCAAAGCCATCTGCAATTCCCCGCCGGACGCGATATCAATCCCATCGGTCAGGCCGACCATATGGCGAAGCAGTGGCTGAAACGGATTGGCTTTCATCGCATAATGGAGATCCAGAGCGTCGGGCATAGCTGCCCGCAATTGCGCCATCCGGGCGTCGAGCCGGCTTCTCGAATAGACGAATAATGGCGACCCATTTTCCGCAACCAGCACGCTGGCTTTCTGTCCACCAAGGGCCAGTTCGCCGTCGATTGCATGATATCCGGGAGGGATCGGCCCTGTCGCCTTGGTCTTGATCATTCTATATCCATGCTGGCCAATGCGTTGCGGTCCAGCTTGCCATTTGGGTTTTTGGGAAATTCGGAAAGCAGGACAATATCTCTCGGGTGCATAAAATTCGGTAAATTCTGCTTTAAATATTTTGCCAGCTGCTCTGTGATCGCGGCAGAATCCGATTCCCGCTCAGCCGGTCTGGCAAATATGCGGATCGCCTGACCTAGCCGTTCATCCGGTACGCCCAATGCAACCGCTTCCGCGATAATTCCCGATTCGACGGCAATTTCTTCAATCTCCGTCGGGCTGATCCGGTTGCCAGAGCTTTTGATCATCGCATCATCCCGGCTGACGAAATACAGCAATCCATCGGCGCCGCGCTTCACCGTATCGCCGGAGAAAACCGCTGTCCCGCGATAACTTGATGCTTCCGGCGCGCTCTTGAACCGTTCCTCCGTCCGCTCGGGATCATCCCAGTAACCTTGCGCGACCAGCGGTCCGCAATGCACCAGTTCGCCGGCTTCCTCGGGCGCGGCAACTTCCCCCGCTTCGTTGACCACCAGAATTTCGGCGAATGGAATCGCCCTGCCCATGCTGGTCGGGTTATCGTCAATCAGGGCGGGATCCAGATAGGTTGACCGAAATGCCTCGGTCAGGCCGTACATCGCATAAATATCGGTCGCGGCCCCGAATATTGATCGCAATTGCTTGACCAGAGTCGGGGTCAGCGCACCGCCGCTATTGGTCAGCCGCCGCATTGGCGTCACGGCGTCTTCTGGCCACTCATGCTCGACCAATTGCACCCAGAGCGGCGGAACCGCAGCCAATGTCGTGATCTTTTCGCGCGCGCATGCCTTCATGACGTCACGCGGAGTCAGATAGTCCAGCGGCACCGCGCATCCGCCCGCGGCCCAGGTGGAGAACAGCTGGTTCTGGCCATAGTCAAAGCTCAGCGGCAATACGCAAATGGTTCGGTCATCGTCAGCAAGTTTCAGATATTCAGCAACACTGAGCGCTCCCAGCGTCAGATTTGCATGGCTCAGCATGACGCCCTTGGGACGGCCCGTGGAACCGCTGGTGTAGAGAATCGAAACCAGATCATTGGTGTCGGTCGTATCCGCGCTTGGCGGCATTGGTGTCGCCATTGTTTCCAGATCGGCCGAGACAAGCTTGTCTTCGAACAAGGCGCACTCGCTACAGACATTGCTGTCTTCGAGCATTTTCAGCCGCCCCGCATTGCTGATCAATAATCTGGCGCCGCTATCTGCAACAATATGCGCGACCTGGGCCTGTTTCAGCACGGGATTAACGGGCACATAGACCAGACCTGCCCGCGCCGCCGCAAGCGGCATGATACAGGCCAGTTCGGTCTTCGCCAGCCATGACGCCACCCGGTCCCCCTTGACCATATTCTGCGCCAGCAGCCATGCCGCCAGCACACCGACACGATGATTTAACATCTTGTAGCTAAGAGTCCCCGAACGCATCGCGAGAGCGTTCGCATCCGGATCCTTGCCTATGGCCAGATGATCCAGCGGGAATGCGGCGGTTTCGGGATTTAAATTCAATTGCGTTGACCTATGGGAAAAAGAGTAGATTTGTGACAGATACGACCTTAGCCATGACCAGCGAATATCATAGCAATTTTCAGTCCGTGCAAGCCATTGCCGGAGAAAAACTGGGCCGGTCCGTCCAGAAGTCCCTGTTCGACCGGATCGAATGGTTGAGACAGTTGCATGAACTGTGCCTGCCGGACAAGTCGCCGCTGATCGTCCATAGCAAGGAGGGGGACGCCGAAGCATGGATGTTCCTGATGAAAACCGGACTGGGTCGACACGCCGCGCTGGCCAATTGGTATAATTTCACCTTCCGACCGATTTTCCTCGGAGATTATGACGAAGTGACTAGGCTGGCACTGCTCGCAAAACTCGCAAAAAAACTCAAATCCAGCTCGCATCACATTGAAATTACGCCGGTTCCTGACGAGGATTCTGCCGCAAGCCTGACCGAACGTGCGTTCGAGCAAGCCGGCTGGATCGTTTTCCGGTCGAAGGCGGATGACAATCATATTCTCAATGTCAAAGGCCGCACTTTCGACCAATATTGGGCTGATCGCCCGGGACAATTGCGCAGCACAGTGCGACGCAAGGCAAAGAAAAACATCGTCTCCGTCAGGATTGAAAAGGATTTCTCCGACGAAGACTGGAATGATTATGTCTCGGTCTACGAACGCAGCTGGAAACCCGAAGAGGGCAATCCTGATTTCCTGAAAAAACTGGCGAAACATGAAGCGGCCGCAGGCTGCATGCGCCTTGGTCTGGCCTATATCGATGGCGAACCGGTGGCCGCGCAATTCTGGACCGTCGAAAATGGCGAAGCGCTGATCCACAAACTGGCCCATATCGAGGACGCGACAAAATCCTCTCCCGGAACCTTGCTGTCTGTGGCCATGTTCCAGCATGTGATCGACATCGATCATGTGACCCTGATCGACTTTGGCACCGGCAATGATCCCTATAAGCGCGAATGGATGGAAGAGGTCCGCGACCGCTACCGGCTGGAATTCTACTGGCCAAACAACCCGTTGTCCTGGTTCCCTATCTTGCGCCATTACGCCTCGGGCCTTGCCGGAAAGCGCGCTTCGCTTTAGGGAAGCGCCGTTATCCGGATTCGGGGGTTTTTGAATGCAGAATGAGGTTGAGTTGACGCCGGAAGCCGCCGTGCGTGCGGTGATGCGGGATATTCTGGGGCTGAGCGAAGAGCAAGTCGCAGAATTCACAGCGGAAACCGAGCTTTTCGGCGCTCTTCCCGAATTGGACAGCATGGCTGTTGCGGGATTGCTCACTGAACTAGAAGATCGTCTCGATATCATGATCGAGGATGATGAAGTTGACGGCGAATTGTTCGAAACCTTCGGCAATCTGGTCGCTTTTGCCGAGATGAAAGTCACAGAGTGACGCTTATCCCCGCATTCGTCTCCTACGAATTTGCGGATCGCAAAGAATTTTGTTTGTCCATCGCGGCGCAATCCTCGCGCAGGGTGATGCTCGTCCCTCCCCTGTTTGACGAGATGAACCGCATGCGCACGATGCTGGTTGACGTCATGCGCTCGCTTGAAGCGCTTGGCGTGGGCAGCTTCCTGCCCGACCTGCCGGGCACCAATGAAAGCCTCATCCCGCTCGAGCAGGTCACGCTGTCGGATTGGCAAAAGGCGATCGAGACCTGCGCAGCGCAGCACAAAATCTCCCATATTGCCTCCTTTCGTGGCGGCGTCTTGACGGCTGCCAATATGAAAACGGCAGAACACTGGATTTTCACCCCGGCCAAAGGCGCGACAATCTTGCGGACGATGCTCCGCACAAAAGTGGCCGCTGACCGGGAAGCGGGATTGACCACAAGCCTTGCCGAACTGGCCAGCCGTGCCGGGGCAGGACCACTCGAGCTGGCCGGCAATATCATCGGGCCGGACCTGTTCGCTCAGCTCAATGCCGCCGATATACCGGATCTGAAACATCAGCGGATCGTGCGTCTCGAATCCGACAGCAAGCCCGCCGACGGTCAAATCACCGGGTCAGCCTTGTGGCTCCGCGCCGAACCCGATGACGATCCGGCGATGTCCTCTGCCATTGCTCAGGATATCGCGAACTGGATCGGCCAATGACGCGGAGTTTTCACCAGATAGCCTGTGAAAGCGAGACACTCGCGACCAGTCTCGACAGCGGCAACGAAGCGACTGCGTTGCTGATCGTCAGCGGCGGCAACGAAATCCGCGCCGGCGCGCATGGCGGCATGGCGCAGCTGGCCAGACGGATTGCCGAACAAGGCTTTCCCGTCCTGCGCTATGACCGGAGAGGTATTGGCGAGAGCAGTGGCGAAAATCGTGAATTTCCGGGCAGCGCGGATGAAATAGCGGCAGCGGCCCGGTTTCTCCGACAGCAACAGCCTCAAGTCAGCAAGATCATCGCCTTCGGGAACTGTGATGCAGCAACAGCATTGGCGCTCTTTGGGCCGGATGCAGGGATTGATGGCTATGTGCTGGCCAATCCCTGGGTGATTGAAACAAGCGATAAAAGGGATAGCGAAAAATCCCTGCCGTCATCCGCAGCGATCCGTTCGCGCTATTGGGACCGGATCAAAAATCCGCGCACGATTATCGATCTGCTGTCAGGAAAAATAGACTTCAGAAAACTTCTAAAGGGATTGATGCAAGCCTCTAAGGTAGAAGAAAATAGTGCGCTTTCCATCCGATTGCGTAACGCCCTGTCGCGTCTTGACCGCGACAGCCAGATATTGCTGGCAAAGCGCGACACCACCGCTCGCGCTTTTCTGGCCACCTGGAACAGTCCCGACTTCGCAACCTTGCGAGCCAGCACCGGCATCACGCTCGAAACGCTCGATAGCGCATCGCACAGCTTTGCCGATCAAGCCGCCAAAGACTGGCTTGCCGGAAAACTGATAGAGGCGCTGCGTCAGGCCTGATTATTCGGCGGCCATCAGTTCAAATTCCTGTTCTGCCAGAAAGCGCTCGGCATCAAGCGCCGCCATGCAGCCGGTTCCCGCCGCGGTTACGGCTTGACGATAGACATGGTCCATGACGTCACCGCATGCGAACAGGCCAGGAATCTTTGTCTTCGGCGTGCCCGGTTCGACCTTGATATAGCCGCCGTCGATCAGATCGAGATGGTCTTTGAATATCTCCGTCGCAGGCGCATGACCGATCGCGACAAATGCGCCGTCGACCGTCATATGGCTTTTTTCGCCGGTCTGCGTGTCGACCAGGTCCAGTCCAACCAGTCCCACAGGCTCACCACCCCCGACAAAGCGCTCGACATTCGTATTCCAGAGCACCGAAATCTTGGGATTGGCAAATAGCCGGTCCTGCAAGATCTTCTCCGCCCGCAGACTGTCACGGCGGTGGATCAGGGTCACGTCATCGCTGTGATTGGTCATGTAGAGCGCTTCTTCGACCGCAGTATTGCCACCGCCGATCACCGCGACCTTCTTGCCGCGATAGAAAAATCCGTCGCAGGTCGCGCAGGCCGAAACGCCCTTCCCCGACAATTCCTCTTCGCCCGGCAAGCCGAGCCATTTGGCCTGCGCACCGGTCGCGATCACCAGAGTATCGCCTTCATAAATATCGCCGCCATCCCCGGTCATCCGGAACGGACGTTTGGAAAAATCGACATCGACAATCATATCAAAGATGAACCGTGTGCCGACCTTTTCCGCCTGCGCCTGCATTTCTTCCATCAGCCACGGCCCCTGAATTACATCGCGAAACCCCGGATAATTTTCAACATCCGTGGTGATGGTCAGCTGGCCACCCGGTTGCAAGCCCTGAACCACGATCGGCTCCAGTCCGGCACGGGCACCGTAAATGGCAGCCGACAATCCAGCCGGTCCCGAGCCCAGGATGAGCATTTTCGTGCGATGTGTTTCGGCCATATTCGATTCCCGCTGATGATGATTCTGTTCATTGCAAATAGGGATGCCCGGTGCCGCTAGGCAAGACCTATTGCCAGCTGGGCATGCGAAGAATTGCTTTGGACGGTGATAGCTTCGATAGGATTCCGCGACATGAAGGCGGTTTTGGACGACATCTCAGCAGATCAATCGCTATCCAAGGGTTGAAGCACCGTCGCTTTGCGTCAGGATCGCTCTGGGTCCTCCGCAGCAGAATTTTGGGCAACGGCATCCCTGCCCAACTGACGACTGTACAGCCAGCCAATGCCGATCAGGCTGAAGCCCAAGGCAACAAAAGAACCGATCCGCGTCAGTCCTTCCAGTCCAGAAGCATCAAAGAAAAATACTTTGCCGACGGCGAGCAATATCAGGACCAGTGATGCGATCCGCCAATCGCGCTGGTCGCTCCGGATTCCCCAAAGCAGGAAGCCGATCGCCAGCCCGATTGCGAGAATAGACCGCAAGATATCTTCGGCGTCGAAAACGCCCGGTGCCACCAGCAACGATCCATGGAAAAACTGTCGCAAGCTAGCCCAGGCGAACAACAGGATCAGGATCATCTTGATCGCTTGCACAGGTCTCTCGCCAAGCAGTTTCTGATCCGGGTTAGTGGACCGGAGCAATAATATCCCGATGAGCGGCAGAGCGAATGCCGGGGCCAGCAGATTGGCAATTGGCATGCTACCCACCGCCTGCGCGGCCCAGAGCGGATTGTGCAGGATCAGAGTGAACCACGCGCAGTGCAGACTGCCTGCCAGAACCAGCGCGGTAGCGCCTCTCTGCAAAAGTTGGTCCTGGCCAAACCGGCTCTGGACAAATCGATAGATCAGCCAGCCGGCGGCGATTAACAATGCTTCCCAGATCAAACGCTGCAACAGTCCCCATTCAACAAAGTCAGTGCCAAAGATATTTGCAAACCCGATCCGGTACAGGCTGTGGATACTGACCAAGGCCATGACCGAAGCGACCGCCGCTGCGCCGTTGCGAACGAGTGATGGCAAGCGATCCCGCAGATACCAGAGCTGGAACCCGATGAGCAAAGCAGGCAAAAGCAATTGTTTCACTATCATCATAACTGTCAGCGACGGGTCAACGATCGTCATTGGCTGTCCAACCAAAGCCGGCAAAGCATTTGTCAACCAGAGCCAGACCGGCAACATTGCCCAGCCGATAACGAACAAGGCCAACACGCCCGCAGCCGGTGCCAATTCTGGCCAGGAGAGCCGCCGCGTCCAGATCGCGAGACCGGTCATTGCGACTGGAGCGAGTAGTGGTAACAGCGATACCGGCAATATCTGCGAAATCGCGCCATAAGCCATCAATGTTGCCGCAATTTGTGCCGCTATGCGGAGCAGCCCAAATTGCGAGCGCATGGCGAACAGGACGCCAAGCGCGGCGAGAGAAGCCCAGCGCAGTGCGGCAATGACCGCTCCGGATTCAGCCGTCCCGCCGAATAATCTCGTCCATTCGTCGATCGGGCCGTCACCGGTGATCACGAGCAATGGAATAGTCGCCAGAGCGAAGGCAGCCGCGATCTTTTCAGCGACCGGTTCTTTCTGCTTCAGTCCGGCAAATAGCATCGCCGCAGCGATTAGCGCGAGGCCTACCGGCAATGCCCAACCCTGAAGAATCTGAGCAAGCGTGAAATAGGCGAATATCCCAGTCGCAGAAAATCCCAGATGGCGGACGTTCACGATCGACGCCCGCATTGCGAAGACGAGAAACAATGCCGTCAAACCGGCCCAGCGGATCACGCTGTGAATATCGACCGCAACTTCATTCCCGGATACCAGCCGGACCAGTTCACTGGTGTCGCCCTGCATGGTGATCAGTGCCAACGGGAAAGTCGCTGCGGCGAATATCGCGGATACGGGTTCCAGCCGGTGGTCGCGGGCTCGTTCTCCAAAGAGCAACAGACCTGCTGCAACGGCTGCCAGACCAAGCGACCACAACCATGACGGCATCGCGAAACAGAGAGCCACCACCAGCAATATTCCGCTTGTCGCGGTCAGCCACATGAACCGGGTGTCGCCGTTCCGGCCTTCCGATTTCCAACCGGTTGCCACAGCCGCCGCCGGAATCAGGGTGGCGGCGAAGGTCAGGACGGCAAACAGTATGTCGCGGCTGCCATCAAACAGATAGAAATGGATCATTGATAGGGCCGGGATAGCCACCGCAAGGCCGCTCAGTTCAAGAGCATCCTGCACCCGTGACGGTATTCTCCACATTTTCCACAGCAACGGCCCGGCGTGTATCACAGCCAGAGACCCGCCAATCAGCGTGAACCAGAAGGCGCTGGCATCGCCCCAGATTGCAAGCAGCATGACAGAGGTGCCCAGACTGACAGTGGGAACGATTTCAAAGCCCTTTTCCCGCCAGCTGAGCCATTGGCCCGCCGCCGCGAGCAAGGCAAAAAGCCCCCAGTGCAGAGGCTCGAATCCGCCCAGCGCCACCAGCATAGCGAGTTGCGCGGCACCTACGATGGCGGCCGCGCTACGCATCAAGGCTGCACGCGGGCCGCGCATCACCAATAGTGGCAATCCGATCGCCAGCAATATCACAAAGCCGCCAACCGAAAGCGAGCCGATCACATCGAGCGCGTTGGACGCCAGGATCATCCACAGGCTCCAGCCTGCCCCACCGACGAGCGCGGCAAATCCGAGCATCGGCCAACGCTGCATCCGGGACACACCCGCCATGCCGGCGATCGTCAGTCCCAGATAGACCGCGAGCAACGACACGTTTGAATCGAGCCCGCCGATCATCGCCGGAGCGGCAAGGCCGCCAGCGAGGCCCAAAAGTGCTGTCGGCGGGCCAAAGCGTATCGAGAGTCCGAGCGCCGCAGCGGTGATTGCCGCAAAGGCTATGAATGCCGTCAGCGGGCTGATCAATTGATAGAAATTGCTGGCCATCAAAACCGCTGCGTAGAGGGTCGCGATACCCGCGCCCGAGAGCGCCTGCGCGACGCGCGGATCCTGAACACGAGCCTCGTATCGCCGCGCAGTTTCCGCTCCGGCAATCAATCCGCTGCCAAACAGCAGGCCACATATTATCTGCACGGTTGGCGTGAAAATCCGGCCGAAGATACCCGCATCAATCGCATATTTGACGATCAATACGCCCGCGATGGCCAAAGTGATTCCGCCAGCCCATATCGGCAAGCGGCGACCGAACAGGTCTTCGAAACTGAAGGATATGCCCCTGGATTTTGGCGGCGCATCTTCCTGAGAAAATTCTTCCTCTACGCTTTCGACAGCCAGAGGTTCTCCAACCTGCTCAACCGCATCCTCCGTCGCGGAGTTTTCCGATTGTTCCACAACCATTTTGTCCGCAATTGTCGGCGCATCGTTAGCGGCGGTATCGTCAGCGAGGTTATCGGCCTGAACCATTTCTGATTCCGTAACGGGACTGCCTGCTGCTTTGGCTACGCTGGCGATGCGTTTTGCACGCCGAAATTCGGACTGCTGCTCCGGCAAGGCCGCTGACATATCAGCGTCTGGATTCTCGATAACATCATTATCGGCCACTGCGTTTTCTTCGAACGTCGCGCTTTTTGACATTGTGGAGGGGCCGGCTTCTCCGGTTTCAACCGTCTGAGATTCGGGCCGTGATGAGAGGCTGTCCGCAAGCTTCGCCGCTGCGTTGCTGACGATATCTGCCAGACTGTCTTCCAGCAGCTCGGTTTGACGCTCAAGCCGCCTGATTTTTCCGGCCATCGACCAAATAAGCGCAAAAGCCACAATAAAACCGAAAAATGTCATCATGCTTGAACCGCTCCCAAAGGCTCCATTACATCGAAAACATGAATATCAAACCAATTTTCTTCGGCGATCCCCAACGGTCAATAACGCCAATTCGCTACAAATCAGGACGGCGTCGCGAGCTTCATCAGCACCAGTCCGCCGACGATCAGCAAGGCCGCGGCAATGCGCATGATACTCATCGACTCACCAAAGAACAGCATCCCGATCACAAAGGCTCCGGCCGCACCGATACTGAAGACAATATTACCCGGCACCCGCGCCCAGACCAGAGCCTGAATAACCGGACCCTGCATAAACTCGGCAGAGCGGGCGAAGGAATGCCCTGTTCGATGCTGATATAGGTCTGGATCAGGCGCTGCGGTGACAGCGACTTTCCGCTTTTTTGCACCAGCACCTGCAATAATCCGCGAACCACCAGCCCGACCCAGAAGTTCATGGTCCGTTGAAGAACCGGTGAACATCGAGCGGCCCATTGACCGGCAATTGAACCGGCGACAATGATCAATCCAGCCATGTGATATCTTACCGGGAAAGCCTCCCCCCGATATCCCGACGCCGTACCTTGATTTTTGGCACACAGAGTTCATTATACCGATCAGCGCGTTGCCTGATCCTGACAAGTTGTGGTTTAAAATCTATCTCAGACCAACCAAACCTCGTAGTTCAGACATGCGGCCGATCATCAGGCAAGGACACAGGAAAATCGCTGTCTCTGCTTGATGCCATCTGCTTTCCGACGACGTGCGGCTAGCGAACAGGCTTAGTGGCTCGGCAAGTCTGCAAGCAACTTGTCCAGCGTGGCAGGATAATCACGAACGCGGATAGCTGTCGCATTATATATCGCATTGGTGACCGCAGCCGCAGCGCCGCATATACCCAGTTCGCCAATCCCCTTGGCCTGAATAGGGCTGGCCCATTCGTCTCGTTCCTCAAGCAGGACAACCTGGATTTGCGGGACGTCCAGATTGACCGGGATGTGATATTCCGCCAGATCGTGGTTGACGATATGTCCGTCTCGATCATCGAAAACCAGCTCTTCGGTCAGAGCGCTGCCTATCCCCCAGATCATGCCGCCATAGCATTGCGAAGTCGCGGTCTTCTCGTTCAGGATTCGGCCGGCACCAAATACTCCGAGCATCCGTCTGACCCGTGTTTCACCTGTCACCGCATTGACTGCGACTTCGGCAAAATAGGAACCATAAGTGGCCTGCTGCATCTCTTCCAGCGTCTGGCCCGGTTCGATATGGCCGATTGCAGAGATTTCCTGTCCGTCCAGAATGTCCGGATAGGATCGCAAAGCATCTCCGGTGCCGGCCGCGCCATTTTCAAGCGTCAGCTCTGCCTCGTCGCTGCCCAACTTGTCGGCGAGCTTCTTGCGGATTTCCTCACATGCGAGAAACACGACTGACCCCGCAGAAGACGCTCCCCACGATCCACCCGAGCCCGGCCCTGCCGGAAAATCGGTGTCACCCAGTTTGGTTTGGACCTTGTTTGCCGGCAAGCCCAGCATGTCTCCGGCAATTTGCGTCAATATCGCGTAGGTTCCAGTGCCGATGTCGGTCATGTCGGTTTCGACCACGGCGCTGCCATCTGCAAGCAGTGTCACTCTGGCTTTCGCTTCCGAGAGGATGTTGACCCTTGCGGCGCCGGCCATGCCATGACCCACCAGCCAGTCGCCTTCGCGCAGAGACCCCGGCTTCTTGTTGCGCTTGTCCCATTCAAAAAGTTTCGCGCCCTCGTCGAGCGCCTCGATAAACCGACGGGACGAATATGGAATGTCCTGCTCCGGATGGCGGTCAGGAACATTGCGCCGCCTGAGTTCAACCGGATCAATGCCCGCCGCTTCCGCAAGCTCGTCCATGGCATTTTCCAGAACCTGCATGCCGACTGCCTCACCCGGGGCCCTTACCGAGCCACCGCAAGTTCGGTTGATCCTCGCGACCTCGATACCGAGCTTCCGGTTTTTGCCACCATATATGAAGTGGGTCGCCTGGGTGACCGGCTCGTAAAATTCTTCCTCGGGCAGGTTGGACACCAGACATTCGTGGCCCAGACCGGTCAGAACGCCATCTTCTCCGCAAGCCAGTCGGACATGCTGCCGGGTTTCCGACCGGCGCATGGTGGTTTCGAAAACCTGCGGACGCGACAAGGCAACGCAGACCGGTTGGCCGATTTCCCTGGCAGCGAGCGCCGCAGCTACGGCCTCCGGTGAAATGCCCAGCTTGGAGCCAAAGCCGCCGCCTACGAAGGGCGACAACATGCGGATATTCTCCGGCACGATATGCAGCGCATCGGCCAGTTCGTTGATGTTGAAATTAAGCATCTGATAGCTGCCATGCAACGTCAGCTTGTCGCCTTTCCAGCTAGCGATCGCACAATGCGGTTCCATCGCGGCGCTGTTATGACCCGGTGTGCGATAGACCTGATCGACGGTGAACGGGGCATCGGCCATCGCCTTGGCGAGATCGCCCTGATCAAGCTGATCATCTTCCGGCTTGTCAGTGGGGGTGTCATCGGCCTCGGGGTCGAACGCAGCATTAGCCATCGTCTCATAGCTGATCTTCAATATATTGGCTGCATGGCGAGCCTGTTCAAAAGTATCGGCAACGACCAGCGCGATGGGCTGGCCGAAATAGTCGACCTGTTTCGAACCCTGCGGCGGCGCTTCATCGGCACCGCCTTGTGCAGGCCGTCTCAGCAAACGGTCATCGGTGATAACCGCGCGGACGCCGTCTTTACCGATTAGTGGGCTGCTCGCCACATCGGTGACACGGCCCTTGGAGATGGTTGCCCGAGCCAGCACTCCGAATAGCATGTCCGGCACGTCCCATTCGTGCGCATAGGTTGCTTGTCCGGAAACCTTGAGCGGTCCGTCCGGACGATCCATCGGCGACCCGACCAGGCCCTGCACCATATCGTCGAGCCGATTGCGCGTGTCCGCTTCGTCCATTTTATGATGCGCGGTCATGCGGCTGCTCTTGTTTTGGTGGCTTCTTGCAAGACGGAGATCAGCACCCGTCTGGTCAGCGGGATTTTGAAATCGTTGCTGCCATAACCCTGTGCTTCGGCGAGCAACCGATCGGCCGCCTTGCCGAATAATTCTGCTGACGGCTTCTCGCCGATCAGTAGAGCTTCGACGGCTTCGTCACGCCAAGGCTTGTGCGCCAGTCCGCCAAAGGCCAGCGCGGCAGCTGCAATGGTTTCACCATCCATCTTCACGATCGCAGCGACAGAGCAGAGCGCGAAGGCATAAGATGCCCGGTCGCGGACTTTCCGGTATATCTGCTTTCCCTCAGCCGGACGCGGAAGGATCACGGCGGTGATCAAATCGCCCGCCTGAAGGATATTATCCCTCTCAGGCCTATCGCCCGGCAGAAGATGGAAATCCTGGATCGGGACCTGCCTGATATCACCGTCAACGTCTTGAATCTCGACCCGCGCGTCCAGCGCCGTCATCGCCACTGCCATATCTCCGGGATAGGTAGCGATGCAGGCATCGCTCGCGCCGAGGATCGCATGGATGCGATTAAAGCCTGCCAGTGCTTGACAGCCAGAACCCGGCTCACGCTTGTTGCACGGCATCGCCGTATCGTAAAAATAATAGCAGCGCGTCCGCTGGCACAGGTTGCCGCCGGTGGTCGCCTTGTTGCGAAGCTGTCCGCTTGCCCCCGCCAATATCGCTCGCGAGAGCACCGGATAATCGCGCCGGACACGCTGATCGGCGGCGCAATCGCTGTTCGTTACCAGCGCGCCGATCCGCAAGCCCCCGTCGTCGGTCTCTGTGATTTCGGAAAGGTCGAGCCGGTTGATATCGACCAGCTTGTCGGGTGTCATCACCTCGAGCTTCATCAGATCGAGCAAATTGGTTCCGCCCGCTATGAAGGTCGCATTGTTCGCCACTGCCTCTGCTGCATTGGCACGGTCGGTAGCTCTTGAATATGCGAAAGGCTTCATGACTTTTCTCCGGCAACCTGACGGATCGCATTGACGATATTGGGATAGGCAGCGCAGCGACATAAATTTCCGCTCATCCGCTCCGAAATTTCTTCATTGCTTAGCACCTCTGGACCCTCGAGATCGTCGGAGACAAAACTCGGCCATCCCACTTTGGCTTCCTCGAGCATAGCCGTGGCCGAACAAATCTGGCCGGGCGTACAATATCCGCACTGGAATCCGTCATGGGCGACAAAGGCCGACTGGAGCGCGGACAGATTGTCCGGTTGACCGAGGCCTTCGATCGTCGTGATCTCGTCACCGTCATGCATGCAGGCCAGCGTCAGGCAGCTGTTTATCCGGCGCCCCTCGACGATCACGGTGCAAGCGCCGCATTGTCCATGGTCGCAACCCTTTTTGGTTCCGGTCAGGCCGAGATGGTTTCGCAGTGCATCAAGCAAGGTCACTCTGCTATCGGCTTCCAGTTTATGGGCTTTGCCATTCACGCTCAACTCGGTGATTTCCATTTACGGGGCGTCCTTCCGTTATTGGCAATATGATGCCCGCAGATCAGCCAGCGGCGGCAACCATAGCTCTGTATTTGAGATTCAATGTCGCAGGCTACATCACTGTTTTACGTGCGACCGACCCGATCGTTCCGCAGCACCTGATATTTTTTGAAGCGCTCGGTCATCACACTCCTTCAATCTTGGTTGAACCCACCGCTGCGAAAAAAGACTTTCCCCAAAATTTCACCAATCATTTTTGGGAACGGAATTCGACGAGGGTCGTTTCGTGTTTGCATCGCAATGATCCGCGAACATTCTGAGGAGTGATAAAATGACCAAAAGCAAATCCCCGTCCAAATCGAAAAAGCCATCAGGTTCAGGCAGCCCCGCCCTCGATAATTCACTTCATGAAATCCAGCCCGGCAGCGGTCGTGTCGACCACGCAGAAGAACAGCGGGCTACTGGCGGTGAAACCCATCAGCAGATTAAACCGGATGCCGATCATAGTGATGGCGCGGCCCATCTGACCGACAATTTCGGGCATCGCATTTCCGACAACCAGAACAGTCTCAAAGCCGGTGCGCGAGGCCCCAGTCTTCTTGAGGATTTCGTGCTTCGCGAGAAAATATTCCATTTTGACCATGAACGCATCCCCGAACGTATCGTGCATGCCCGCGGCTCCGGAGCGCACGGTGTATTTGAGGTGACAGAAGCAATCCCCGAGCTGACCAAGGCTGAGCTGTTCCAGAAGAAAGGCAACAGCTGCCCTCTGTTTGTGCGCTTTTCGACGGTAGCAGGATCTAAAGGTTCCAAGGACACGCCGCGCGACGTTCGCGGATTTGCCGTTAAATTCTATACCGAAGCCGGAAACTGGGATCTGGTCGGCAACAATATGGCGCCATTTTTCATCCAGGATGCGATCAAGTTTCCCGATCTTATCCACTCGGTAAAACCTGAAGCCGACCGGGGATATCCGCAAGCGGCCTCTGCCCATGATACATTCTGGGATTTCATCAGCCTGATGCCGGAAAGCATGCACATGATAATGTGGGCCATGTCCGACCGTGCACTGCCAAGAAGCTTGCGGATGATGGAGGGCTTCGGCGTTCACACCTTCCGTTTTGTCAACGCAGAGGGCAAGGGAACATTCGTTAAGTTCCACTGGAAACCAAAGCTTGGTATGCAATCCACGACGTGGGACGAGGCCGTCAAGATTTCCGGCGCCGATCCCGATTATCACCGCCGTGATCTGCACGACGCAATTGACGCGGGCGATTTCCCGGAATGGGAACTGGGTATCCAGACATTTGACGAGCAATGGGCGGCCAAGCAGCCCTATGATGTGCTCGACGCCACCAAGCTGATACCGGAAGAAGAAATTCCCGTTCGCATCATCGGCAAGATGACCCTTAACCGGAACCCGGACAATTTCTTTGCCGAAACCGAACAGGCAGCCTTTCTGCCGACAAATGTCATTCCGGGAATTGACTTCTCGAATGATCCGCTGCTGCAAGGCCGTTTGTTCAGCTATCTCGACACGCAAAAGTCGCGTCTTGGCACAACCAACTTCCACCAGATTCCGATCAATGCGCCAAAATGCCCGATGCACAATTTCCAGCGTGATGGCCTGATGCAGACGATGGTCCCCACCGGCCGCGCCAATTATGAGCCGAACAGCCTGGCCGAGGCGGGTGAGGACGGAGGTCCTCGTGAATGCCCGGAAACCGGCTTCAGCTCGTTCAGAGAGAATGCCGAGCGGAATGACCCGACCGAGAAAGTACGTGCCCGTGGAGAACTGTTCGCCGATCATTTCAGTCAGGCGCGCATGTTCTATCTCTCCCAGACCGACAACGAACAGGCGCATATCGCTTCCGCCATTGTCTTTGAATTGTCGAAAGTCACCCTGCCCCACGTTCGTGAGCGCGTGGTTGCCCAGCTAAGGAATATCGATGTGGACCTCGCCAAACGGATCGCCAACGGGTTGGCAATTGATCTGCCAAAAGCGGCCAAACCGGCACGCAAACCGGTAGACCTCGATCTGTCGGACGCCCTCTCCATCCAGAAAAACGCCAAGAATATCCTCCAAGGTCGCCAGGTTGGTATCCTGTTCGCCGAGGGTTCGGACAAGAAGACCATCGACGGGCTGAAAAAGAAGATCGAGGCCCAGGGCGGCACAGCAATGTTGATCGCGCCAAAGATCGGTGGGATCAAGGTGGACGGCGGCACGCTCGAGGCGGACGGCCAGCTGGCCGGCACGCCGTCGGTGCTTCTGGATGCAGTTGCCCTTGTTCTGACCAAGGAGGCGGCCGAAAAGCTGACAACGGACAGCGCTGCGGTCGACTTTGTTTGCGACGCATGGGCGCATCTCAAGGCCATCGGCCATGATGAAGGCGCCAGGCTGCTCCTCGACCATTGCCATGTCCCTGCAGATGCTGACGGCGTCACGGATACAGGCGCTTCCTTCGTCGATAATGCCGCATTGCGTTTCTTCGATCGTGAACCCGATGTTCGCGACCTTGCTTAACAGACTATAACAAAAACACTGATCATGCCGGACGGATGACCGGCTCGCGGCCATCGCCAACTGCGATTGACGTCCGCTAGCGTGCCACCGGCCAGTGTTTGATGGAATGCTTTTTCTAACGTCCGGCGCAGCGCTGTCCGCGAGACAGTGTTGCGCCGGACGGTGCTTCATGTTGCGGAAAGGATGAAAGCCTTGCGGAAGATCGGAATCGTGGGCAGCGGCCCGATGGCGATTTATTTGCTGAAGTATCTAGCGGCCAGTGACGAGGCGCTTGCCATTTCCATTTTCGAAGCCTCGTCCTGTGCGGGAACGGGCATGCCCTATGACCCTTCCCTGAATGGCGACTATATGCTTTGCAACGCTTTCAGTCGGGAAATCCCTGCCCCCGTGCGGCCATTGGTAGACTGGCTCAAGGACCGGCCAAAGCGCGAACTTGGCGAATGGGAATTGTCGGCGCATGACCTGACTGCCCGCGCATTCTACCCGCGCGTGCTGATCGGCGAGTATCTCCATTCGCAATTTGAGGATTTGTGCGAGAATGCACGCGATGCTGGTCACGTAATCAATGTGCTTACGGAATGCCCTGTGGTCGATATCGAGGCCGCAAACGGCGGGAAGGCTAAGGTTCAATATCAATCCGGCCAGTCTGTCAAAAGTCTGCAGTTTGACGCAGTCGTAATTGCTTCGGGTCACAGCTGGCCTGACGTTCCCCATATCGATGAAGCAAATCTGGTTTCACCCTGGCCCTACACAAATATCACCGAGCTGGAACAGAATGACATAGGCGTGCTTGGCTCGTCGCTGTCGGCGATAGACATTGTAATCGCGCTTGGTCATGCGCGTGGCCAATTCGAAGAAAGCGGTAGCCGGATCAGCTGGGTGCCGAATGATGGGGAAAACAGGCTGCGGATCACTATGGTGTCGAAAATGGGAATTATGCCGGAGGGCGATTTCTATTACCCCTTTCCCTATGAGCCGCTCGTCTGCCTGACCCAGGAGGCCATAGACGCAGAGATTGCCCGAGGAGTGGACGGCCTGCTGGACCGCGTTTTCACGCTACTGTGCGACGAACTGGATGCGGCCGACCCCGACTATCTGGGTCGCTTGCCCGAGACGGCGAGGACGGTGGAAGGGTTCGCGCCTGCCTATTTCTCCCATCGACGCGAAGCTGGTGGATTGCGAGCGGTGAAACGCGATCTGGCTGAATCGCGGGAGACCTTGGGCCGGAAGGAAACAATTGCGCATCGCTATGCCCTGCTGCGCGGTCACGAGGCATTTGACCATATATTGCGAGAGCTGACAGAAACAGATTATCAGCGCTTTCTCGATCACCTTATGCCGGTGTTTGCCGATTGCTATGCTGCCGTGCCGCATCTTTCCCTCGCTCGCATCACCGCCCTGTATGATGCTGGCGTGCTCGAACTTGTGGCAACTGAAGAAGATGCTGAATTTTCACAAACGGACGATGGAGCCATCAAGGTGGACACCGAAGATGGCACTGCGAGATTTGATGTCATGGTGGACGCCCGAGGACAAGCTCAAGCAAGTTTGGCGGATCTGCCATTTCTCTCACTGGTCAAGGCTTTACGCAATCCCGCAGAACCGGTGTTGCAGCCATTTGCGCTCGACCTGGCACTTGAAAGTACAAGCCGGATTTACTGTCTGGCACTGCCGCAACTTTTAGAGCGCTACCCATTCTCCCAGGGATTGGTAGAATGCTCGCGCCAGGCACGCCATGTTTCTGATGATATATTGTGTAGATCGCGCAATCAGAAATGCGACGAGTGAACATTCCGTCGAGCTGGAGATCACCCCGCAATTTTTATAGTGCAGTTTTATACGCAAGAATCAGCGCCTATCAGGCATAAACTTCAGCTGTGCTAACGATGGCAATTGGACATATTCGGGACCTGCGGAAAATCGTCCGTTAAGGGATTGACCGCATTCAATAACGAGCACGGATAAAGCGAACGTTGTTGCTCGATTCCAGTTTCTCGCGGACATCCAACCACATAAACATCCTGCTCCTAAAAAGTTGAAACCAGATCAGGCCGACAATCGCGTCACTTCAATTCCGCTCGCTAGCCAATCCGACTCAAATATATCGGAGGCCACCGGTTTGGAGATATGCCAGCCTTGTCCGATGTCGCACCCGTATCGGGCCAGCAAGGCCATGCAGGGCTTATCCTCGATTCCTTCGGCGACAATCTTTAGTCCCAGAGCATGGGCCATTTTTATGGTGGACTGTACCATCACGCGGTTCGCTTTGTCGGTGATCATTGTCTTGACGAAGCTTTGATCCAGCTTGATTTCGTTTACCGGCAGTCGCTGCAAATAGCTCATCGTCGACTGTCCGGTACCATAATCGTCTATGGATATCCGGATTCCGGCATCCCTGATCAGGTTCAGCGCTGCAATGGATTGTTCGGGGTCGGCCATCGTGGCTGTTTCTGTCACTTCGAACACAATCTGGCGGTTATCGACAGACGACCTGTCGACCATCCCGATCGCGTTCTCGACGAAACCTGTATCGCCCAGCAGCCTCGCGGAGATATTGACGGAACAGGTCAGGCCTGACCGCCGAACACCCCAGCGGGCGACGTCATCCAAAGCCTGCCCAAGAACGAAATAAGTCAGGCCGTCGATCCGTCCGGCATTTTCCAGCATCGGAATGAAAATAGCGGGACTGATGATGCCCCGCTCGGGATGGCTCCATCGCACTAGCGCTTCGGCGCCGTCCAGCTGGTTGGACTTGAGGTCCCATTTAGGTTGGTAAACCACATCCAGTTTCCCGGCTTCGATCGCCTGGTCCAGTTCGACAAGCAGATCATGTTTCTGACCGATTGCCTCGTCGAATTCCTGATCGTGCCACGCCCATTTCTTTCCGGTAGCATAAGCCTGTTCCGACGCAATTCGGGATTTATCCAGGCTTTCGCCGCTAATTCCGAATGTGGAACCGATTTTCAGCCGGGTTTGCTCGGCCATGACCGGCGCTTGCAGCAGCGCGCTGGCCGTCGCGAAGTGCCCCGGGATGTCGTCGCAATATTCTTTCTTCACTATCCATGCGAGCATGTCGGAATCAACATGATATATCTGTTCGTCCCGCGCGAGGAAATTTAGGCGGCTCGCGATATTCTGGAACATATCCCGTCGTGAGATTTCACTGGTCAAAACCAGCAACTCCCGGAAATCGGAAATCCGGGCCGTTACAATATAATCAAATGGTGCGGCAGCTATATCCTTAAGTATGATAAGTTCGTTTGGCAAACCACTGATACTATTAATATATTTACTCGTGTTCAAAGCCTTTGCCGTAATCAGGAACTTCTGTAGCGCCATATATGCCGTCAGGAAGAGTATGGCGGGGACGATCGAAAATGTGAAAAGGTCGAGATATTCGACCAAAAACAGGATCGACGTCAGCGCCAGAAACGACACGAACGCAATGCGGATCAATCCTTCGGGAGAGATTTTTCCGCTGACGATGGATATGAGCAGCAGCATCGCGACCACGAAAAAGGCCGGGACTGCCCCCACACTGGAGAGACTGCTGCCCTGTATCAGAGTTTCGCTAGCCAACGCCTGAACGACCACCCCCGGAACCACGCCAAAGCGGCTCAGCGGATAGCGGTCACCCAATTCTATCGCGGTTGCGCCGATAAGGATTTTTTTCCCCTGTAACGCCGACACCGGTGTGTCGGCGTTTATGAGATCCACGAAACTCAGCCGCGGGATTGTCGCCGGATCAATGGTTTGATCGATCGCAAAGCTGTCGTCAATATTACCACCAACTTCGGCGATCATACTCGCAAGCGAGGGACGGGCAATGCCGGCGGTTGTTGTACCGAAGCTATACTGGTTCAACTGCCCCAGATCGTCGGGATGGATATTTACAGATGACAGAAATGCATTTTCTCTCAGGATGTCGATAGGCACGCTCTCGACAAAGTCCAATCGCTCGTTCGAAGCCCGCTGGCGAAATGTCGGCAAGATGATCGTGGCAGCGGATCGGTCGATTGCCTCTGCAAACATCCGATCCTGTGCTTCGGATGAGCGCGCAGAGAAGTCGATATCAAAAGCGATTTGCGACACGCCCGCGTCATTCAACCTGTCCACGGCGTTGGCATAATATTCCCGCGGCCACGGCCAGCGTTTGATCGCCTGCATCGATTTGGCATCGATTTCTACTATGATGACCTGACCGCTTGCCGGCTTTTCCAGCATATCCGCGCGTATATTGCTAAGTTGTCGTTCAACGTCCTCGCCGGCACCGACGAGGCTTAGCGCCAGGGCCCCGATCAATGCCAGTACCCACGCCGCGAGCAAACGCCCGGAAGTCATGTCTTTTAGGAAAGATAGAATGGTCTTCAACGATATCTCCGCGGTTCACGCGGACCTGCTTATCGAAGACCACTCTATTTTATGTTAATGACAATAATTCGACAGAAAACCGATAGTTCCTGAAAAGCGATAGTTACAACCGCACCTCTATCAGTTCTGCCTTCCGCCGCGATTTCCGAGACCACCGCTGAGACCGCCGAGAAGACCGTTGACGACGTCACCTAACAAACTGCCGCCCGTGCCGACCCCGCCGCCGCTACCAGTTCCCGTGCCGTTAGTGCCGGAACCGCCGGTGCTGCCCGCTCCATTTGAAGCGGAACCACCGCTGTCGCCGCCGGCGCTGGAATTACCGCTGCCAAGTCCCAAATCAACTCCCAGTCCGAGGCCACCGCCTCCTGCATCCACGTCGACACCGGCATCAACACCGCCGCTACTACCGGCGCTGGAATTGCCAATGCCAAGCCCCAGATCAATTCCCAGATCGAGGCCGCCGGATCCTGCGCCGCTATCGGCTCCTGCAGAGCCATTAGGATTTGGCCCACTCGCGCAATTGGGGACGCCGTTACAAGTGCCGTCGGGCTGATCGCCCCCATAGTTCATTCCGGAACCGGTATTGCCGTTCCCGGCATTGTTTGCGTTACCACCGCCAAGCCCCAAATCGATCCCCAGTCCGAGGCCACCGCCTCCGGCATCTACGTCGACGCCTGCATCAACACCGCTGTTACCACCGGCGTTGGAATTACCACTGCCAAGCCCCAAATCGACTCCCAGTCCGAGACCGCCGCCAGCGTCGACATTTACATCGCCACCGGCAGTAACTCCGCCGCTGCCGCCTGCATTGACGTTAGCATTACCGCCAGCGTTCACGTTGCCGTTGCCGCCTGCATTGGAGTT
>TARA_R110000787_G_scaffold192315_2_pt1 | contig 70087 bp, 66 predicted proteins | sample TARA_R110000787 | Tara Oceans TARA_R110000787 (sample SAMEA4397920) | marine metagenome | biome: Polar Biome; feature: [DCM] deep chlorophyll maximum layer (ENVO:01000326); material: water (ENVO:00002006), including particulate matter (ENVO:01000060) such as... | depth 35 m | reverse complement strand
TCACCTCCGGCGCGAAGAGCGCATCGTCCCGCCACCGCTCGGGCGCATAAACATCCAGATCGGTTGGCATGACGTTGAAGTCCCCGGCGACCACAACCGGCGCATCGAGATCGACGAGCAAGGCAAGGTGATCATGAAGCCGCTCGAACCAGCGCAATTTGAAGTCGAACTTGGGTCCAGGGCGTGGATTGCCGTTGGGTAGATAAAGACCAGCAACCAGGACCCCGGCAACCGCCGCTTCGATGTAGCGGCTTTGCGTATCGTCCGGATCGCCGGGCAGGCCGCGGCGCGTCTCATGGATATCACCGACACGGCTCAGGATCGCAACGCCGTTCCATTGGCTTTGCCCATGCCATATCGCGTCATAGCCTGCGTCGCGGATCGCTGTTTCGGGAAATTTGCCCTGCGGCGCCTTCAGTTCCTGCAGACAGACGATGTCGGGCTCGGCTTCGCCCAGCCATCTTAGCAGGACAGGCAGGCGCCCGTTAATCCCGTTCACATTATAGGTGGCGATCTTCATCGTTGCGTTGACCTAGCTGGCGCGGGAGAGGCATGGGAATGGTTATAAGCCATGGATGATCCACACATCCCTGCGATCAGCCTGGCGCGTCGAGCGCCAACAAATCCTGCTCCTCTGGATGGCGATCAAAATAGCCGGCGACGAATTCGCATAGCGGCACGACCTTCAATCTCTTCTCCCGCACGTCCGCCAACGCGCCGGCGATCAGCTTACTGGCAATGCCTTGCCCTTCCAGCGCCTCAGGAACCTGCGTGTGCGTGAAGATCAATGCGCCATCGCGCCGTTCATAGGCCGCAATAGCCGTGCTACCATCGACCTTGAGTTCATAGCGGCTCTCGCCTTCATTATCGCGGACGTCCTCGTCTCAGCCATAGTCGGTTCCTCTTTCTTTCGGGTCATATGCATCGGCGATTTTCGCAGAGCCGGTCGATAGATCGAACAGATGGACAATGGCGCGGTTCCGCTAGAGCTGTCTGCTGACGAATGTGGCCTGGCCTTTGCGTTCCGATGCCGTGGCAGCCACAAGCCTTGCTGGAAAAAGCCGAGCTGCAGCGCTCATGAACAGCAGCTTCACCCGTCATTCATCGCAACATGCTATTTCATGTTCTGTCGCTTCTTCCCCCCTTTGGAGCGGCACCTCCCTGAACTTCGGTCCCGCCGCGAGCCTTGCTCTGGCGGGGCTTTTTTTATGCGTCCCCTGCTTTCATCACGATCGCCTTTTGGGTGTCACCTTGATGATTGCTTGTCTGTACGCGACCACCCATAGGGTCCAAATGGACCAAGAGACTTCCGAGCTCATCATGCGTGTCATCGCGCGCGCGCCGCAATGGCTTCGCCACGACCTGTCGTCAAAGGACCTCAACGCCCGTGGACGGGCCGAAGAAACACTCGCCGCCATGATCGTCGATGCGCTGTCGCACGGAACGCCGCTGGAGCCGGAAGGTTAAGCTTCGCGTGGGACCCTCCCATGGAGCATCTGTTTCGATGGGACGCCTTCTCCTCCCTGCCCTGCTTGTCGCCGCTGTTCCGACCGCAGCCTGCGCATCGGACAGCGAGCAGCTGACCATATATTGCGACGGCGGTCGAACCTTCCTTGCCAAGATCAGCCGGGATGGCGCGCTCGTAACGATCGGGAGACGGACGGTCGCGCTCAGGCCACGGGACTCATCGCTTGGGCGACGGTTTGAAGCAACAGGCGCTGCCCTGATCATAGATGGCGAGATGGTCGCTTTGGTACTCGATAACGATATCGATTTTCGAAACTGCCGGGTGAACCCGCCTGGTTCCTAGCTTCGGAACGCCGGATGAACGTCACCAGCCTGATCTCTCCTGTTTCGAGTGCTGGTAAACAGACATCTGCTTCTCTTTGATGGTCCCCGATTCGGAATGCGAACACGGCGAACAGCGACCGAATGATTTGGCGATTTCGATTCGGGCATCGCCCCTCGATTTTCTCTCGCGCTCGATATTTTGTGAACTCACGATCGCGTCGCGAAACGATTCAGGGAATCCATGACGTTGGATCCGTCGGATGCCCCAAGCAGGACCTCGTTCACCCCGAAACATGCGCTCGACTAACTTGACAGTCCGGGGAGTCATGGAGAACAGGAAGGGAACACACTGTTAGACCGATGAGACCAAGGAATGCCCCGCAATGCCATCCTCGAGGATTTGCGTTCGTCGATCGCCCATGTGACGGGCGATGGGCGCCGTCATGGCGTCCATCCTTTCGGCCTTGACGATATCGACGATCATCTGCCCGGAAATGGTCTTGCAACCGGCGCATTGCATGAGGTTCTGGGCTCTCCCGACATTTGCGACGACGCAGCCGCAACGATATTCATCGCAGGCATATTGGCGCGCATGGAAGGCCCGGTTTTCTGGTGTCTGCGCTGGCGCGATTTGTTCACCCCTGCCCTCGACCTTGCAGGCCTTCATCCTGACCGCCTGACCATCGTCGAGCCTGGCGATGACAAGGGCGCGCTGATCGCGATGGAAGATTGCCTGCGCGTGGCTGGCGTCGCCGGCGTTGTGGGCGAGGTCTCAAAGCTCTCGACGACCGCGTCGAAACGGCTTCAGCTTGCTGCCGAAGGGTCCGGGGTGACTGCGTTCATCCTGCGTCGCGCCGCCAAGGCGGACGCACTGATCGAGGGCTCTGCAGCACAGACCCGATGGCGTGTTACGGCATCACCGAGCGCAGATCTGGGCATCCCTGCCCTTGCCCGCCCGCGCTGGTCGGTCGCGCTCGAGCGCGTCCGCGGCGCAGAACCTAAAAGCTGGATAGTGGAGGCCTGCGATGCGCAGGGTCGTCTCGCTCTACCTGCCATACTGGTCGACAGACCGGATCAGCAGGAAGCGTGGCGTATCGCCGTCTGAGGCGAACGCAGCGCCATCCCGGCCGCCGCTTGTCACGGCCATAGAATCGCACGGTCGCAAGCTGATCGCGGCGGTGGACGTGCTTGGCCGCAGCCTTGGCATCACGCCCAGCATGAGCGTCACCAAGGCAAGGACCCTGGTGCCCGATCTTGACGTGCTCGATGCAGACGAAGCGGCCGACGCGCAAGGGCTTGAGCGGCTCGCCTTGTGGGCAGGGCAGCGCTACGCCCCCTTCGTCGCGGTCGATTACCCCGATGGCCTATGGCTCGACATCAGCGGATGCAGCGAACTGTTCGGCGGCGAGGAAGCGCTGGTCAAGGACCTGTTCCGCCGGGTGAACGGCTCGGGCCTTACAGCACAGATCGCTGTTGCTGACACGGCAGGCTGCGCGCATGCGGTCGCGCGCCATGTCCCTGCCGGTCGCCCGGTTATCATTGTTCCTGGAGACCAGAAGAAGGCGGTCGGCCTCCTACCCCTTGCCGCCCTGCGCATCCCGGCAAAAGTGGCAAGCGATCTGCACAAGATGGGCTTCACCCGGATCGAGCAACTCATTGCCGAGCCGCGCGGTCCCATTGCGCGCCGCTACGGACATGAACTCTACCGCCGCCTCGACCAGGCCCTTGGCCATGCGCCAGAGGCGATGGCCCCGATCTTCCCGCCGTCACTGCCCCAGGCGCGCCGCGGGCTTCTTGAACCCATCGGTACGGCCGACGCCATCGCGAAGGTCATCGGCGATCTCACCGACGACATTTGCGCTGCGTTGATGCGGGACGGTACCGGCGCGCGGCGCCTCGACCTCCATTGCGAACGGGTCGATGGCCAATATCAGTCCGTCAGGATCGGGATGGCATCTCCTACAAGGGATGCCCGGCATCTGACAAAGCTCCTGGTTCCCAGGATCGAGCGGATAGATCCAGGCCTTGGGATCGAGACCATGATCCTGATCGCGCCGATCGTCGAACCACTCCGCAGCGCACAGGCTGATCTTGCAGGCGATACGCATCGCGGCCCGGACCTTGGTGCCCTTATCGACGCGCTGGCGAACCGTTTCGGCTATGACCGGCTGTACGGCACGACGCCCTGCTCGTCCGCCATGCCCGAACGCACGGTCAAGCGAACAATGGCGCTGCGCGAGGGTGCGGATCGGCGCTGGAACGCTGTCCTGCCGCGCCCGGGCCGCATGATCGACCCGCCTGAGCCGGTCCAGGTGATCGCGATGATGCCGGACCATCCGCCTGCCCAGTTCGTCTGGCGGGGCAAGCGGCGCAAGGTAGTTCAGGCCGATGGTCCCGAACGCCTCCAGGGCGAATGGTGGCGCGCCAAGGGCCTGGAAGCCGACAGCCCCTATCTCGTGCGCGACTATTTCCAGGTCGAGGTCGAAGGTGGCGGGCGCTACTGGCTGTTCCGCTTGGGCGACGGCCAATGGTCGTCGACCGGACCCATGGCCTGGTTCATCCATGGCGCCTTCGCATGAGCCTTGCCGATCAGCGCTATGTCGAGTTGCAGGCGACGAGCCATTTCAGCTTCCTGCGCGGTGCATCCTCGCCTGAGGAACTGCTGACCGCAGCTGCCATGCTGGGCATGCCTGCCATCGGCATCGTGGATCGCAATAGTCTGGCGGGATTGGTGCGCGCCTGGGACGCTGGCCGTTCGACGGGCGTGCGCGTCATCAACGGCTGCAGGCTGGATCTTTCCTGTGGCACCGGCCTGCTTATCTATCCCACCGATCGCGCAGCCTATGGTCGCCTTTGCCGGCTATTGACGCTCGGCAAATCGCGCGCCGGCAAAGGAAGCTGCGAACTCCATTGGGATGATGTCGCGACATGGAGCGAGGGGCTGATCGCCATCCTTATCCCCAATAGCGATGACGCAAAAACGCAGGCGGACCTCGTCAGCGTCTCATCGATCTTTCAGGAACGCAGCTACCTCGCGCTGACCCTACAGCGGCAACCCGGCGATGCGTTGCGGTTGCGGCGCCTGACACAGATGGCACAGCAGGCGCGCGTCGCGACCGTCGCCACCGGCGATGTCCTCTACCACACGCCCGAGCGCCGGATGCTGCAGGATGTGGTGACCTGCATCCGCGAGAAATGCACGATCGACGATCTGGGCGAGCGACGCGAGCAGATCGCAGACCGGCACCTTAAGGACGCCGACGAGCTGGACCGGCTGTTCGTGCGCTATCTTGGGGACACAGGGCCAGTTCGGCGAAGTGTCGCTATCGCCGAGCAATGCCGCTTTTCCCTTGAAGAGTTGCGCTATCAATATCCCGATGAAATCGGTAAAAGCGGGCGTACACCGCAGCAGGAACTTGAGCGCCTTACCTGGGCAAAAGCCCCTGCCCGCTATCCAGACGGCATCGACGACAAGACAAGGGCCCAGCTGGAGCATGAGCTGCGTCTCATCGCCCAGCTCGATTACGCACCCTATTTTCTGACGGTCCACGCGATCGTCGATTTTGCGCGCTCGAAAGACATTTTGTGCCAGGGCCGGGGATCGGCCGCGAACTCGGCGGTCTGCTACTGCCTTGGCATCACCTCGATCGATCCGGTGCGCACCGAACTGCTGTTCGAACGGTTCGTGAGCGCCGAGCGACGCGAGCCGCCCGATATCGATGTCGATTTCGAGCATGAGCGGCGCGAGGAGGTGATCCAATGGATCTACGAGACCTATGGCCGCAACCATAGTGCGTTGACTGCCGTGATCTCCCGCTTCCGTACCAAAGGCGCGATCCGTGAGGTCGGCAAGGCGCTTTGCCTGTCGACCGATGTCACCGACGCGCTGTCAGGACAGGTCTGGGGCTGGAGCCGCGAGGGTGTGCAAGACCGCCATGTCGCCGAGCTCAATCTTGATATGACCGATCGCCGCCTTGCCCTCACGCTGGAGCTGTCGCGTCTGCTCATGGATACGCCGCGCCATTCCTCGCAGCATCCCGGCGGCTTCGTGCTGACCCGCGACCGGCTCGACGAGTTGGTGCCGATCGAACCTGCCCGCATGGATGATCGCCAGATCATCGAATGGGACAAGGATGATATCGACCTTATGGGGTTTATGAAGGTCGATGTGCTGGCATTAGGCATGCTCAGCTGCATGCGACGCGGCTTCGATCTCCTGCGCGAGGAGAAGGACATCCACCTCGACCTAGCCACGATACCGGCCGAAGACCCGGCAACCTATGCGATGATCCGCAAGGCTGACACGCTTGGCGTCTTCCAGATCGAAAGCCGGGCGCAGATGGCGATGCTGCCCCGTATCAAGCCAAGGACATTCTATGACCTGGTCGTCGAGGTCGCCATCGTTCGGCCCGGCCCCATCCAGGGCGACATGGTCCACCCATATCTAAGGCGCCGCGAAGGCAAGGAAAAGGTCAGCTATCCCAGGCCGGAGCTGCGCCGGGTCCTTGAAAAGACGCTCGGCGTCCCGCTCTTTCAGGAGCAGGCGATGCGGGTCGCCATTGAGTGTGCCGGGTTCACCGCCAGCGAGGCGGACCTTTTGCGGCGGGCGATGGCGACGTTCAAGCTGACCGGCGGGGTCAGCCATTTTCGCGACAAGCTCATCGGCGGCATGGTCGAACGCGGCTATGAGCAGGCTTTTGCCGAACAGACCTTCAAGCAGATCGAAGGCTTTGGCTCCTATGGCTTCCCCGAAAGCCATGCCGCAAGCTTCGCGCTCATCGTCTATGCCTCCTCCTGGCTTAAATGCCATCATCCAGATGTCTTCTGTGCGGCGTTGTTGAACGCCCAGCCCATGGGCTTTTATGCACCAGCCCAAATCGTCCGCGACGCACGCGAACATGGCGTTGAGGTCCGCCCGGTCGATGTGAACCATAGTCGCTGGGACTGCACGCTTGAAGTGGGGAACCGGCGGTACAAGGCCGTGCGCCTTGGGCTGCGTATGGTCCGCGATCTTGCCAATCCGGACGGCGCGGCGATCGTCTCGGCCCGCGGCGCAGAGCCCTATGCTTCAGTGGAAGAAATCCAGCGCAGAGCCGGCGTGGGTGCTGGTGCGCTCGATCGGATCGGCGATGCTGATGGCTTCGGCTCGCTCCGGCACAGCCGTCGCACTGGCCTGTGGGATGTGAAAGGGTTGCGCGACAGCCCCCTGCCCCTTTTTGCCGCAGCAGACGAGCGCGAGGGGAAGCTCCGCGCCGAAGCGGTCGAACCCGAGGTCGCGCTCTCGCCGATGGCGGAAGGCCAGGAGGTAGTGGAAGACTATCGCAGCTTCGCGCTATCGCTCCGCGCCCATCCGGTAACCTTTCTCAGGGAGGATTTGGCAGCGAGGAAGATGGTCCCGTGCGCGGCGCTTTCTGACATCCGCGATGGTCGCTGGGTCAATCTTGCAGGGATCATCATGGTGCGGCAGCGGCCCGGCTCTGCCAAGGGTATCATGTTCATCACCATCGAGGACGAGACCGGGATCGCAAATCTTGTAGTGTGGACCAAAGTGTTCGAGGCCAATCGCGGCACTGTCCTTGGCGCATCCATGCTCGGCGTGCGCGGTCAGGTCCAGAAAGAAGGCGAGGTCATTCACGTCATTGCCCAACGGCTCGAAAATCTGTCTGGATTACTGGCAAGCGTGGGCGAACGGAGCGATCTTTCCAACGTCTTCCGCCCGGCGCGCGGCGATGGCGCGAAGAGTGGCGGCGGACCTGATCCCCGGGACCCGGACAGCAAATTGCTCGGTCGAAAAGCGCGTGAGATATACATCCCTGACCTGCGGCTGGGATCAGGCATCATGCCCGGGAAGCCGACCGAGGGCATCGAGGTGAAGCCAAGAAATTTTCGGTGAGAATGTCAACATCGACATCGGCTCAGACAAAAATCGGAGGGCGTGATAGAGCAGTTTTGCGAGATTTCTCGTCGCCAGATCTGCTTGATTAGCCTTTTGTAGCTGCCGACCCGCGCGATCTAATCAGAACCCGATACGGAAGCCTACCGGTGTCGACCCATGCCGGACGCTCAGCGCCCGATTTTCTATCTCCAGCAGCAGACGTTCCGCTTTTCCGACGGATGTCGACCAACATACGCCGTTCACTTATGCGGGACGCTGCGATCACGATCGCTCTCGACCATGAGGATCGCGTTGATTGTCCGTAGCTGCTCGGCCAGCACGCCGGCGCCATCAGCGAGCGCGTGATTATGGTGCGCGCAGTAGATGCGCTTGTTAACGCGGCGGCCACCCAATGCGGCGGGGAAGAGATGCTCGCGCGATCCGGCGGGCTCGGCACAGATGATGCATGTTCGTCGTGCCATGGTGTTCGCCTAGAGACAGCCCTCGACATATTCGATGCTGGGCGAACCAACTGAGATCCCACTGACTTTCCCGCCGTTTATCGAGAATTTGATGCCGCGTTCTCCGCCCGGTTCATAATAGAAGAGCTTTTTATCGGGCGGCTCGGAGTAGATGTCCGGCAGCTGCTTGAGCCCGGCATAGGCCTGGCGCACCGCCGCCTCAGAATCGCCGAGCTTCACTCCACGGTCAGTCATGAAGGTCGGTGCGGGAGGATCGAGATAGGCCTCGACCGTCGTCACCACCCCGCTTTCGACCAGCATCTGCAGATTCTTGGGTCCTCCGATTACCTCATAGGCAAGGCACGTCCCGTCGCCAGCCTCGGTGTAATGGCCATCGTCGCCGATTTTAAGGCCCGATGCCGCCTGCGCGCTGTCCGTCGTTACACCGGCCTCGATCCCGCCCCAGCCAAACGGCGTCAGCACTCGGCAAGTCATGCCTTTGCAGGCTGCGAGCGTCGTAGACGATGCCGACGGCGACGGCGCTGTCTTCGCAACTGGCGAGGGCGCGGGCTTGGGGAAGGCCGTTGGCGTGCTGGCGGTGGCTATGGGAGCCGGTGGCGCCTGTCGGTTCGCATAAGCGACAACCGTGATGACGGCTGCTATCGCCAATCCACCGATGAGCAAGCCCCGGTGCCGAGCCGAGGGCGGGTTCGGATTTGCCAAGGCCTCTCGAACCGGCGCGGTCTTTGGGGCTGCCGGCCCGAGCGTCTCGTCGTAGGCGCGGCGACGCTCAGCATCGCGCAAGGTGGCATAAGCTTCGTTGAGTTGCTTTGCGCGGCGCTCACCCTCGGCTTTCAGTCCGGTGAAGGTGTCAGGATGATATCGCCGCATCATCGCCCGGTAGGCGGCGTCGATGACCTCCTGCTCGGCGCTCCGATCGACCCCTAGAATCTCGTAATAGTTTGGCACGCGCACCCCCATTCAGGCAGATGAAACGAGAGGCACGGTCGAAGCAAGGCAAAGCTCAATCATGCGGTGCTATTCCGACCGAGAAGTCGATGACGCTAGCACCCGGCGCAGGCTTCTTGGGAGCCGCCGTTCCGGAACTGGCCCTTCGTAGTGATTCTGCGATGCCGTTCAGTAAGGCACTGGATGGCAGGATTGTCTCACTACACGGCGTTTGGCACTTAGGAAAACCGACCCATTCCGGCCACTCAGTCGCCGACTTTCCATACCCAGGTGCGGTCAGTCTGCTTTCCCATTCTGGACGCGCAAGACAGGCCTTTAGACGACTGTGTGGTAGGGGACGTAAGCCGAAGCTGCCGCTGGCTTTATTAAAAAGCCGGTGCCCGGTCATTAGCGCATTCGCCGATGCAGGGTCGCGTCGCCTTGAATGGTATCCTATGTGTCATGATCCAATCGAAATTCTATGCGTCATCGGTCGTCGGTTTGGTTGATCAGCGGCTGTCCGCGAGAACTCTGGACCCCTAGACGGCCTCGTTCGCTCCAAGCGTCGGTCTGCTCTCGGTCCTATGCGCCGTTCAGAACCGGCTTAGAGGAAGATTTCTCACGTTTGGCCGTCACCAGTTTATCAAGCAGATCGCCGACAGCTTGAAACGGACAAGGGTATTGGGCTACCGACGCCAGCGCTGGCTACAGATCATTATCCCCGAAGCCGATAGCGGGCACTTCGCGTTCAACCGGAACGGGACCATGCGCGAAGGGTTGTTGCCATAGACCGACAGGAGATGATCATGGTTGCACGACCCTATTGGAAAGGCCAGATCCGGCTCGCGCTCGTCTCCATCCCTGTCGAGATCTATTCCGCCACCAGAAGCGGTGCTACGATCGCTTTCAACCAGATCCATGAGCCTTCGGGTAAGCGTATTAAATATGAGAAGATCGTGCCTGGCATCGGGCCGATCGACCTGGACGACATCGTCAAAGGCTTTGAATATGCCAAAGGCGAATATGTGCTGCTGGACGAGAAAGAGATCGAAGGCGTCAAGCTGGAGAGCAAGAAGACGCTGGAGCTGACCCAGTTCGTCGATGCGCATGACATCGACATGATCTATTTCGAAAAGCCCTATTATGTCGTGCCCGCCGACGACCTGGCGGAGGAAGCCTTCATCGTCCTACGCGAAGCGTTGCGGCGCAGCCGGAAGGTTGGCCTTGGCCAACTCGCGATGCGCGGCCGGGAATATGTCGTCAGCATCAAGGCATGCGGGCGCGGCATGGTGATGGAGACGTTGCGGTATGCCGATGAAGTCAACAAAGCTGCGCGCTATTTCCACGAGATCGGCGATGGCGAGCCGGATGACGAATTGCTCGATCTCGCCACGACCTTGATCGACAAGAAGACCGGTAAGTTCCACGCGAGTGATTTTCACGATCGCTACGTCGATGCGCTGAAGGAGCTTATCGAGCATAAGAAGAAGGGCAAGACGCTTAACATCGACAGCGACGATGAAGGCGGTGCTGATCCACGTGGGAATAACGTCGTCGATCTGATGGCGGCACTCAAGAAATCCATCGGCCCGGCCAGCAAGGCCAAGGCGACGGCGAAGAAGCCAGCGGGCAAGGTAGCGGCCAAGAGCGACGCGAAGTCGGCAGGCAAGACATCCGCCAAAAAGCGGGCGTGACGGGGACGTCCCTGGATCATGAGTGACGCGACCAGGGATCAGACGCTGCGTGAAATGGCCGCCCATCGTGGTTTCAAGCTGGTAAAGTCCCGCAGGCGCAAGGTTGGTGCGGGTGATTATGGCAAATATGGGCTCACCGATGCGGGCGGGAAGCCTTTGCTCGGGGTTGGCGATGATGGGCTGACCGCCTCGCTGGAGGATATCGAAGCGTTTCTGCGCAAGGGCGCGACAAGCAGCTGGAAGGCATCGGCTCACGCCATGCCTGTATGTGCCGCACCGACAAGGAAAGCGACAACAGCGACGCATGAAAACGTCGAGCCCGCCCTCCGACCGCGCGCGAGGCGTTCCATCGGGCAGACGCCAACGCCCGCGAAGAAAATAGCGGCCAAGCCTGCGCCCACGCCCGAACCGGCCCCGCTCCGCATTCGCGCCGCCAAGCGGACCGATGCGGCAGGCATGGCGGTGCTGCTGCGCCAGCTTGCCCAAACGACCATCGATGAACACGGTGTCGCGCATAATCTTGAGCGGGTCAGGAAGGCTAGAGGCGGCGCGATCGTCGCTGTTCTGGAGGGGATCGTCGGTTGTTGCGGCTGGACGCTGATACCCACGCTTCACCATGGCCTGATCGGCCGGATTACTGTGTTGCTGGTGGATGGGGCGCATCGCCGCCGAGGCATCGCGACTGCCATGCTGGATGCTGCGACAACGGCGCTGCGCGAAGCAGGATGCACGCGGATCGAAGCGATGAGCGACATCGACATCAAAAATGCGCATAATTTCTTTCGGGCTTCGACGTTCGAGCAGACCAGCTACCGCTTCGCGCGCGCCATCGATGCGGAGGCGTGATCGTTTGCGATACCCCCGGAACGAGTTGGCACGCTTGCGGATTGAGGGGCAAAGCAACGGACCGAACCAACATGGCAAAGGCGCAGGACAAAAGCCCTAAAGACAGTCTCGACCTCTATCGGGCAAAGCGTGACTTCGCACGCACGGCCGAGCCTGCTGGTGCGGAGTTTCCGACGGCCGGCAACGGCTTTGTCGTCCAGAAACATGCAGCGTCGCGGTTGCATTATGACTTCCGGTTGGAACTGGACGGCGTGCTGGTTAGCTGGGCCGTCACCCGTGGGCCGAGCGCCAATCCCGACGACAAACGCCTGGCGGTGCGAACCGAGGATCACCCGCTTGATTATGCACGGTTCGAAGGCCTGATCCCCAAAGGGGAATATGGCGGCGGCACCGTCATGCTGTGGGACAATGGCACATGGGAACCGATAGCAGGTAAAGACCCGTGCAAGACACTGGCCGAAGGGCATCTCCATTTCATCCTGCATGGCCGCCGGATGCAGGGAGAGTGGGTCTTGTTCCGGCTCAAGCCACGCGGAAAGGAGCGCGGCGAAAACTGGATATTGCGCAAAGTCAGCGACGCTTTTGCCGGCGGGTCGGACGATCTGGTCAGTCACCATCTCACCAGCATCGACAGTGGCCGCACGATGGAGGAAATCGCCGCTGGCAAACCCATTTCCCAGCGCAAAGTCGCAAAGGCGAAGGCGACTGCGCGCGGGAATGCCAAGGGCGATGTCCCGCCGCCTTTTCAGCCTGTGCAACTGGCGACACTTGTCGACCATGTGCCTGCAGGCAGTCATTGGCTCCATGAGCTAAAATATGATGGCTATCGCACGTTGCTGGCCATCGGCGGCGGCAATGGCCGCGCCTATACACGATCCGGCCTCGACTGGTCCGATCGCTGTGCCGGGTTGATCGCCGACGCGACAAAGCTGGATGCATCAAGCGCCCTGATTGACGGCGAGGCCGTGGTGATCCTAGCCGATGGCCGCACCAGCTTTCAGGGTTTGCAGGCGGCGCTCAAGGACGATCCCGGAAAAATCGACTATATGGCCTTCGACTTGCTGGCATTGAATGGCGAGGATTTGACCGGGCGGCCCTTGCTTGAACGCAAGGCGATGCTCGCCACGCTGCTCGGCGATGGCGCGGGCCATATCCGCTATTCCGACCATATCATCGGGCGCGGCGAGCAGTTGTTCGAGCGCTTTTGCGGCGCGGGACTTGAAGGCGTCATCTCCAAGCGGGGGGATGCCCGCTATTCCGGATCGCGATCGAGCGGCTGGGTCAAGACCAAATGCACCCGCCGTCAGGAGTTCGTGATTGTGGGCTGGTTGCCCTCGGACAAGCAGCGCGGGTTCCGTTCGCTGCTGCTGGCCGTCCATGACAAAGGCACGCTTCGGTTCGCCGGGAAAGTCGGCACCGGCTTTTCAGCGGACGAGATGGAGCGGCTGCTGGCCTTGATGGCACCGCTAGCCCGGAAGACGCCGACGGTCGAGGCCCCGCGCGCGGCAGTACGCAACGCACACTGGATCAAACCGAAACTGGTCGCCGAGGTCGCCTTTGCGGAATTTACCGACGAAGGCGTGCTGCGCCATTCAAGCTATCTCGGATTACGCGAAGACAAGAAGCCGGAAGCGGTGGTGCTGGAGGTCGAAGCGCCCGTCGAACAGGCGACGCAGCCCGCCGCGACCAACGGCGTTAAGATCAGCAATCGCGACCGGGTAATCTTCCCGGAGGGCAAGCTCACCAAGGGCGAGCTAGCCGACTATTATGAAGCGGTAGCGGATATCATGCTGCCTTGGGCAGGCAGTCGGCCGATCAGCCTCGTGCGCTGCCCGCAAGGCCGCGACAAGAAATGCTTCTTCCAAAAACATGATGCTGGCAGTTTCGGCGACGACGTCAAACAGGTGGGCATCCTGGAAAAGGACGGCCATGAAGAACCCTATCTGTTCGTCGATACGCCCGCAGGGCTGCTGACCTGCGTTCAGATGGGGACGATCGAATTTCACGGCTGGGGTGCCCGGATCGAGGATGTCGAGAAGCCCGACCGGCTGGTGTTCGATCTTGATCCCGACGAGGGGCTGGCGTTCAAGGATGTGGTGTCGGCGGCCTTCCATCTGCAGGATATGCTGGTGCAGATGGGGCTCGTCACCTTTCCGATGATGACCGGTGGCAAGGGCGTGCATGTGATCGCGCCGCTGACCCCCAGCGCCGAGTGGCCGCAGGTCAAGGATTTCGCGCATCGTTTCGCCACCGCGCTGTCACAGGCCGACCCCGACCGATTTACGGCTGCGCTCGCCAAGGCGAAGCGGACGGGCAAGATCTTCATCGACTATCTGCGCAACCAGCGCGGCGCGACCGCCGTCATGCCCTATAGCGCACGGTCGCGGCCGTTCGCACCGATCGCGGTGCCGCTCAGCTGGGAGGAACTGCGCACGCTGGACGGCCCGGACCAATGGCATATCGGGGACGCAGGCGAAATGCTGAAGCGCGCCGCTTCCAAGGATCTGGCCCATTGGGGCAGAGCCGACCAGATCCTGCCCGATCTTTAGTCTGTTGCGGCCAAAGACGTCGTCATTCGGTGAACCGGGGCATGGCCAAGCCTAACGCAGGAACTGGCGGCCGGGGTGGCTCGTAATTCGACCTTCAGCCTTCGGAGCGACGGCGAAATGTCCGCTCGCCATTCATCAGCAAGGAGCCATCATGGCCGATCGCCTCACCCTGCAAGATCCACGCGACCAATATCCCAAACCGCCTTTCCCCAAGCAGCCCCAGCCAGCCCCAGGCATAGCGGCGCAGATGGACCCGACACCGGACCATGGCGAAGAGAGCTATGTGGGGTCGGGCAAGCTTAAGGGGCGCAAGGCGCTCGTCACGGGTGGCGATTCCGGCATTGGTCGGGCAGCGGCTATCGCTTACGCACGGGAAGGGGCCGATGTCGCCATTGCCTATCTGCCCAGCGAAGAGAGCGATGCGCAGGCCGTGATAGCTCTGATCGAAGCGGAGGGGCGCAAAGCCGTCGCGCTTCCCGGCGACGTGATGGATGAAGCCTGGTGCCGCCAGTTGGTCGACGATGCCGTCGCCGGTCTTGGCGGGTTGGACATATTGGTCATCAATGCGGGCCGTCAGCAGTTCCGGGACGATGTGCAGGTGCTGAGCTCAGATGATTTCGACCGCACGATGAAGACCAACCTCTATGCGTTGCACTGGATCGTGCAGGCGGCGGTGCCGCATCTGCCTGCCGGTGCCTCGGTCATCACGACCGCGTCGATCCAGGCCTATGATCCATCGGCCATCCTCCTCGACTATGCGACGACCAAGGCGGGGATAGTGGCCTATACCAAGGCGCTGGCCAAGCAACTGATCGAGAAAGGCATCCGCGCCAATGTCGTGGCGCCCGGCCCCTTCTGGACGGTTATGCAATCCACTGGGGGTCAGCCGCAGGAAAAGGTCACGAAATTCGGCGAGCAGAGCCAGTTCGGCCGCCCCGGCCAACCCGTCGAGATCGCGCCCATCTATGTGCTGCTGGCGTCGCAGGAGGGCAGTTATATCACCGGCGAGGTCTATGGCGTCACCGGTGGTGCGGGTATTGCCTGAACGGTGCGGTGTTGCCGACGTGCCCAAATCACCAAACATTGTCTGACAGCTGGTTGGCCACCGGCGCGTGCGATCCGTGTTAACAGGTGATCTCTGCCCTCGACCCGAATCAGCCGTTTGGCGACCAAATTTCTCATCGCAACAGCAGACCGTCCGCAATTCTATTTGTAAGCTCGCAAACTGCTGCAAAGCCGGACTGGCAGCTGCTCCGATTCATGCTGCAACGAAGCTGCTTTCTGGCTGACATTGAACCAGCGGCATCTCACTACAATCTCGCAATCAAAGATATTTCAGCCACCAGATATCCTTGCGGCGCTGCTTGAGCCGGGCGAACCATCTCGTTGGAAAATAGAGAACCGGGATCAATATAAACACCCAGATCCATACCCACCTCAGATTATCGACACCGAACACGGCGCCCTTCGTCGGGCCGTAAAGCAGCATCGCGATATTGTAGAGCAGCTTGAGCGTGTAGAGATGGAGGATGTAGTAGAACATCGGCGCGCCGCCCAGCATGGCGAGCGTCGGCATCATCTTGCTATCCTCGAACTTCTCGCACAGCGCCAGCAACAGGCATCCGGTGCCCACGGTCAGCATCAGGAAGAGCAGCGATGGCGGATATTTGGTGAGCGCGAGGAAGCTCATGACGGTTCGCAACGACGTGTCCGCGATGAACCAGGGCTTGTCGCCATAGAAATTGAGCGTGCGGATGAGCAGGAAGCCGACAAGCAGGCCCAGGCCAAGCATAGCCAGCCGCTTGATCCTTGGCTTGGGATCGGTGCCCCGCGCGAACCACGGACCGCAGGCATAGCCTAACAGGATGATGCCGATCCAGGGCAGCGCCGGATACGTCGTCTTGAACAGGATCCCGGCGATCTCGAATTTGTCGCGCTGATGGAGCATCGCCCATGGAATGAAGAAGGGAGAATCCGGGCTCAAGCGAATCGGATCGAGCAGATTGTGAAGGCAGACGATCGCCAAACCCAGAGCGAACTGCGCAGGGCGCGGCAGATGGAGCAGCGCCGCCAGCGCGATCATGCTGATGCCGATCGTATAGATCACCTGGAACCAGATGGTGGGGGGCGGGAATGTGTTGGCCTGTGTTGGCCAAGCGTAGCAGACAATCGTGAATTCCAGGAAGATCAGAAAAAGCCCGCGCTTCAGCAGGAACTCAGACACCTGAGCCCGACTATGCGACTGGCCGTAGAGCCATGCCGAAAGGCCGGTCAGCGCGACGAAAGTCGGCGCGCAGAAGGTGGAGAGCAGGCGCGTGAAGAAGAGTCCCGGATCGGTTATATTCGCGTCAACGGGATCTGTGACCTGCAAATGCAGGAACCATGTTTCGCGGACATGATCGACCAGCATGAACAGCATCACCAAACCACGCAGCGCGTCGATGGCGATCAAACGCGTGCGCGCCTTTGCAGCGGCGACAGGCGATGTCATGCCGGGGTTTAGGGCTGTAAGGGGCGCCTGGCCCGCAATGCTGTTCATCTGATTATCCCTCGCCTGGCTCTTCACTCACCCTTGGGCAGGAAGAGATCCTTGTAGAAGCCGACCGTCTTGACGGTGACGGTGATCGGCGTTTCGCCCTTGTTGCGGAAATACCAGCCATGGGTGCCATCGAAGGGCGCAGTGAAGTCGCCCTGACCGCCGGTAAGTTCGAGTTCCTTCCAATAGTCGGTGAAGGAGCCGTCGGTGACGCCGGTTTTTTCGCCGTGCATTTCGGCCTTCACCGGACCACCTGTCGACTTCCACTGGAAGATGAAGCTGTCACCCTTGACCATGTGCGCCTTCACCTCTTGCCCGCTATGAGGTGCCAGAGTGATGGTCATCTCGTCCTGTCGCCATGCGGCCGACTTGGCGATGGTCGCCTTGGTCGGAATCGCGATGTCGGTTGGGCCGGCAGCTTCCGGCGCGGGCGCGGGGGCTGTTTCGGCCGCTTCGCCGGTGACCATGCCGTTGAGGCCAAGCGCCGTGCCGACGCCGGTGGGGTCGATGCCATATTCGGCCGGCAGCACGAACAAGGTGAGAATAGCAACGGCCGCGATGGCCGCGCCGCCGGTCGCCTTGGCAAGCGTGGAAGGCGAGGGCTTGATCGAGGTCGGAAGTGCGGAAGCAGTTTGCATGGTCATGTCAGGCACCCTGGGTAAAATAGCCGGCCAACTGGAAGCCGATGAGGACGAAGCCGGCGGTCATGAGCGCGGCGTTGGCGACGGTGGCCGTTCGGTTGAAACTGGACGACATGCGCCACAGGTTCATCAGCAGGAGGATCACGGTCAGCGCCATGAACTGGCCCATCTCAACGCCCACGTTGAAGCTGATGAGGTTGGGGATCAGCCCGTCCTTGGCCAGCGTCAGTTCCTGGATCTTGGTGGCCAGGCCAAAGCCATGGAAGAAACCAAAGATCAGCACCGCCGCCTTGGGATTGGGCGATACGCCGAACCAGGTCTTGAACCCGTCCAGATTATCGATCGCCTTGTAGACGACCGACAGGCCGATGATCGCGTCGATGATGTAAGGGTTGGCGCGAATGTCGAAGATCACGCCCAACAGCAGCGTGGTGCTGTGGCCGATCGCGAACAGCGTCACATAGGCGCCGACGTCCTTCAACCGATAGAGGAAGAAGATGACCCCGGCCAGGAACAGCAGATGGTCGTAGCCGGTGACCATGTGCTTGGCCCCCAGATACATATAGGGGATGATGTTGACGCCTGACGCACCTTCGATGAAGGCCTTGTCATTCTCGTTGACGCCATGCGCCCAGAGCGTCGCGCTCATGAACGCCATGGCCAAGCCCAAAAGCAGCAGCACGATCCGCCGCAATATCTGGGGTTGGAGCGGAAACCGGATCGCGCTGTGCATGTCGGCGCCTTTACTTGGTCTGGAACGTCGCGAAGATTTTCGCGCCGCTCTTGTCGATCAGGGCCACAACGAGTTTCGCGCCCTTGGCCGCCTTGAAGCCGGCAGCAGTCAGCTTGTTGCCCCCGGCAGGCTTGAGCGCCGCTTCGGTCTTGGCGCTCCCTGCCGTCTGGGTGAGCTTGGCGGTGTAACCGGCGGCAGGCACCGGCTCATCTTCTTCGCTCAGATAGACGTCGACACCCTTGGGGCCGGTCACCAGTTCGATCAGGGTTTCACCCGACATATGTACGAGGCCGCCATGTTGCGGCTTCATGCTGCCATGCGCGAAGGCGGAAGCGGGCAGCGCGGCAAGTGCCAGGGCAGCAAGCCCCGTGCGGAAAAGATCGATCTTCATAATGCATGTCTCCAATGGATTGGCCGAAAGGCTTATTCGGGCAGGTGAGGGAGGACGAAGGACAGCGAGGCGCGATATTCCTCATGATCGACCTTCTTGTCGGTCGCCTGGCCAACATAGATCGCCATCAGCACGTTGATGCCCTGGTTGCGCAGCTTGATCGTGGCGGTGCCATCAGCGCCGGTCTTGGCCGGGGCGACTTCGTCGGGATCGTTGACATAATCCTGCATCACGGTGGCACCGGCGACAGGCTTGCCCTTGTAATAGACGCGCACCTTCATCGGCTCGCCCATTTTCTAGGGAATGGCAAGGTCGGCGGGCACGACCTGAAGCGTGTGGCCCTCGAACAGCGGCACCGGCTTGGTCGGCACTTGCGTCAGATGGACCGCATATTTGAAATTATGCTCGGCAAGCGTCGCGTTGGGGACTTCGTCGCGGCCCTTGTTATGCCACTCTCCGTCCGGGGTCTTGCTCCAATAGCCATAATCCATGGTGGCCGCGACGGCCGCGACCGGTTCGTCGCTGTCGACGACCGGGATTGCACCGGCGGCGCGAAGAGAGGTGGTGACGGGTGCCCAATCGCTGTCATAGCCGGTGACCGTCTTGACCAATGGCAAGCGCTTGACGGCGTCCAGATCGTCGGCGCCAACGCCATAGACCAGCGCCAGTTGGCGCGCCCGCTGCGCGAACCAGATGCCGTGCGCACCGACCGGCGCGGTTGCCGCCAGCAACGTGCTTACACCCAGTGCGACGGATAATGTTCGAACCAGTCTCATACGAGTCTCCAACCTATTCAATTTTCCAATTCTTCAGCCATCATGCGGCACAAGGCCAAGTGATCACTGAAATGCGTTAGGTCATATTGGTAATGATGCGCGACTTTTAGGGCGTTTCCGCACGATTTTTCAAATGCCTGGGAAGTAGAAAGCCCCGGATATTTCTTATTGATCTTCTCCCATAGTCTCGCATTTGTTCGGTCTGCATAGGCACGACATTGCCCCCTGACTGCGTCCCGGTGCAGGCCGTAATAATAGCGAAGGCTATGCTGCGGGCCTCGTCGCTCGCGCACATGGCCTTCACCAGCCGTTTTCCAGCATGCCGCAAAGACGCTCTGAGCATGCGTTGTCGATCCAACGACGGGAGCAGCTTTCTCCTGTATCCCGCCACAACCGCTGATCATGAGCGCAGCGATCAACAGTCCCGCGGCTTGCAATCCGGGGCCATTGCGCCGCTGGTCACGTTGCGTTTCCATCTCGCGTGCAGCCATTGTCTTGGCTCCCCAAATTCGTATCGACATTGAGAGGCGTAGGATGTGGTTTGAATGCCATTTCGCGGAATAATCCTCCGAATTCCTCGCATATTCCGTATCAAATCGAATGTTTTCGGCGTTCGCTCACAGGCTTTGTAAAAGACATGGAATCGGGCGTTACAAGCGTCCGATTCCAGATCATTTTCACGGCTCAAGCGGCTGCGAACGGGCCTTTTTCCGAGAACTTCGCCACCTTGCCGCGAGCGCCGTTATTGCGGGAAGCACAAGCAATGTGAGCGCGGTCGAGGTGATAAGTCCGCCGATGACCACTGTCGCCAAGGGCCGCTGAACCTCCGCCCCCGTGCCGGTGGCGAGCGCCATCGGCACGAAGCCAAGACTGGCGACCAACGCCGTCATCAGGACCGGCCGGACACGCTCCATTGCCCCCCCGATAATGGCGTCATCCTCGCTTGCGCCATCTTCGCGATGCTTGCCGATGGCGCTCATCATGACCAGACCATTCAGCACCGCGACGCCGGACAGCGCGATGAAGCCGACCGCTGCCGTGATGGAGAAGGGGATGCCGCGCAGCAGAAGTGCGAACACCCCGCCCGCCAGCGCCATCGGCACCGCGCTGAACACGATCGCCGCCGGAATGAAGCCGCCCAGCGCCATATAAAGCAACGCATAGATGGCGAGGAAGCAGATCGGCACGACCAGCATCAACCGCAAACGCGCCGACTGCAGGCTTTCGAACGTCCCGCCCCATTCGGTATACATGCCTGACGGGAGTTGCATCTGGCCGATCGCCTTTTGGGCTTCCTCGACGAAGCCGCCAAGGTCGCGACCACGGACGTTGACCTGAACGACCACCATCCGTTTGCCATTTTCGCGGCTGATCTGGTTCAACCCCTGCGTATAGCTGAACCGGGCCACCTCCCTTAGCGGAATGGAGCCTGCCACCTGACCATCGGCCGCAGGCAGCATGACCGGGATCGATCCCAGCGTTTCGACATCGTCCCGCTGCGCATCGGGCAAGCGCACCACCACCGCGAAGCGGCGATCGCCCTCGAACAACAGCCCCGCTTCCCGGCCACCCAGCGCGGCAGAGACAGTGTTGGCCACTTCCTCCACCGAGAGGCCGTAACGTGCTGCAGCCTGCCGATCGATCTTGACATCGAACGTCGGCGCGCCGTCGGTCTGTTCGGCGCTGACATCGCCTGCGCCCGGAATCCCGCGCAGTACGCCAGCGATGCGACGAGCCTGCTCGCTCATCGCCTCCAGATCGTCACCATAAAGTTTGACCGCGACGTCGGCGCGCACGCCGGCGATCAGTTCGTTGAAACGCATCTGGATGGGTTGCTGGATCTCCGTCCGATTGCCGATGAGCGGCTTCATGCGCTCTTCGATACGTCGCAGGATATCTTCCTTCGACGTCACCTCGGCCGGCCATTCGCTTTCCGGCTTGGGAATGACATAGGTGTCCGACGAGTTTGGCGGCATCGGGTCGGTGCCAAGGTCGGCATTGCCGTTCTTGGAAAATACCAGTTCCACCTCGGGCAGCGTCTTGAGCGCATTCTCGATCTGAAGCTGCATTTGCGTCGATTGGTCGATCGAGGCGGATGGCACCCGGAAGTTGGTGACCGTGATGTCCTTCTCGTCGAGCTGGGGCATGAACTCCTCTCCCAGCAGGCCGAACGCCAGAACGGCAGCGAAGAAGATGCCCGCACCGGCCGCGACGAACGGCACCGGCCGCGCCACTGCCTTGTCGAGGAGCGGCGCATATTTCTCCTTAAACCAGCGGATCGGCTTGACTTCGGTTTCACTGACCTTGCCGCTGACGACGATCGCGATCATCGCCGGCACGAAGGTGATCGACAGGACGAACGCCGATGCAAGCGCCAGCATCAAGGTTGTCGCCATGGGCGCGAAGGTCTTGCCCTCCACCCCCTGGAAGGTCAGCAACGGCACGAAGACGAGAAAGATGATGAGCTGGCCAAAGACGGTAGGCCGGACCATTTCCTTGGCCGCATCGATCGTTTCGCTCATCCGCTCGTCCAGCGTCAGCAGACGACCTTCATGTTCCTGTCGCTCGGCCAGACGACGCAGCGCATTTTCCACGATGATGACCGCGCCATCGACGATAAGTCCGAAGTCGAGCGCGCCCAGGCTCATCAGATTACCCGATACGCCAAGGGCGTTCATGCCGGATGCCGTCATCAACATGGTGATCGGGATCACTGCAGCCGTGATCAGCGCCGCGCGGATATTGCCGAGCAGCAGAAACAGTATGACGATGACCAGAAGCGCGCCTTCGATCAGATTCTTTTCGACGGTGGCAATGGTGGCGTTGACCAGCTTGGACCGGTTGTAGACCGCCTCGGCAAAAACATCTGGCGGCAGCGATTTGTTGATATCGACCAATTTGTCGGCGACGCGGGTAGCCACGACCCGGCTGTTTTCGCCGACCAGCATCAAGATGGTGGAAATGACCGCTTCGGAACCCATGCGACTGCCCGACCCGGTGCGCACGGCGCCGCCGATCACGACGTCGCCTACATCGCGCACCCGCACCGGAACACCTGCCCGGGTGGCCACGACCGCGTCCTGAATATCCTCGATCGACTTCAGCCGCGCGTCGGCGCGGACGAGGAAACTTTCCCCGGCGCGGCGCACATAGTTGGAGCCAGCCGACACATTCGCCCGCTCCAAGGCGTCTGCCAGTTCGGTAATCGACAGACCATAGGTGGCAAGCGCGTTCAGCTTGGGCTCGACCAGATATTGTTTCACATAACCGCCGTTGGAATCGACGCCGGCAACGCCCAGAACATTGCGCATTTGCGGGCGAATGATCCAATCCTGCACCGTGCGCAGATAGGCGGCCTTGGCCAGTTCGGTCGTCAGCCGCTCGCCCTCGGGCGTCAGATAGCTGCCGTCCGACTGCCAGCCTGGTTTTCCATCTATGGCCTTTACGCCTTTGCCGTCGGGATGGCGGAAGGCGACCGAGTAGAAAAAGATCTCGCCAAGGCCGGTGCTGAGCGGCGCGAGGTTGGGTTGGACGCCGTCGGGCAGGCTGTCCTTGGCCTGGGCCAGGCGCTCTGTGACCTGCTGACGGGCAAAATAGACGTCGGTGCTGTCGGTGAATACAGCCGTGACTTGGCTGAAGCCGTTCCGCGAGAAGGACCGCGTCATTTCAAGGCCGGGAATGCCGGCCAATGCCGTTTCGACGGGGAAAGTGACCTGTTTCTCGACGTCGACCGGCCCCAGCGAGGGCACGAATGTACTGATCTGCACCTGTCGATTGGTGACGTCTGGCACGGCATCGATCGGCAGCTTAGTGATCTGCCATCCGCCAAAGGCCACGACCAGTAGCGTGAGAAACGCCACCAGCCATCGCATCCTGACGGACAGGCTGAGAATGCGCCCGATCATTCTGCCGTTTCCTTCTCAAGTTCGGCTTTGAGGAGGAAGGCATTGGTTGTGGCGATCGGCGTCCCCGCCTTGAGGCCCGCGGCGATCGACACCATGCCGCCGCTGCGACTGCCGATCTGGACCGGCTGCGCCTTGAACCCGGATCGGGTGCGGACGAAGACGACATCATGGTCGCCGATCGTCTGCACCGCGTCCTGCGGCACGGTGACCCCGCCGCCAGCGACGCCGACGTCGCCCGTGGCGAAGATGCGCGCCTGCACCAGTTGACCCGGCGCGACCATGCTTGCGCCACTGCCGGGCGTGATGATGATGGTGGCTTGCCGCGTCTGGGCGTCGACGACCCCGGTGGCCGACCGGACCCGGCCTTCAAGCGTGCGGCCATCATTGGTCGCCAATTCAACCCGATCGCCGGCCTTCACCCGGCCAGCATCGCTGGGCGGGACGCTTGCTTCGATCTGGATGCGCCGCGGATCGGCGACCCTGAACAATTCCGTCTCTGCCTGCACATAGGCCCCAAGGCTTGCAGGGGCCGATGTGATCGTGCCGGACACGGCGCTGACCACGGCGACGGATCGCCCGTCGCCGGTAACGCGCGCCGCACGCGCTGCGGCCTCTGCCTGGCGCGCCTCGGCTTGGGCAACGGCAAGATTGGCCTGGGCGGTTTCGAAGTCCGCACGCGGTGAAACGCCCTGGTTGAGCAGGGTTCGTTCGCGGGCGAGTTGACGGGACGCCAGCGTCACCCGGGCGGAGGCGGTTCCCCTGTCCGCCGCGATGGTCGATGCGTCCCGGCTTTCGACCAGGGCAATCGTCTCCCCCGCCTGGACGCTATCGCCGATCCGCTTGAAGATGCGGGTGATGGTGCCGGGCGCCCTTGCGGTCAGCACGGCTTCCGCATCGGGGGTCGCCTCTACCCTCGCGCTGGACATTATGATGCCTGACAGCGCCGTACCCGCTGCGGGCGCGATAGTGATGGCCGACATCCTGATCCCTGCCGCATCGATATCGACGGTATCGGCTGAAGCCTCAGGCGCTGCCGCCTGGGTCTGCACGACCGGCGCGTCGGGCGCGGTCATGCGCGCCAGCCCGAAGCCTGCAAGAGCGGCAAGGATAAGACCGACCGCGGCGCCGGCATAAAGTCTGTTGTCAGGCGTCATTGGATCGGATCTCCGGAAATGGTGCTGCCCGTCAGACGGGCAAGGCGCGCGCGCGCTTCGAAAGCGGCTAGGCGCGCGTCGAGGACGCCGCCGCGCGTGATCGCAAGACCATGGCGCGCGGCGAGCAGTTCGATGATCGACGACTTGCCGGCTTCATAGGCGATGCGGGCCAGTCGATAGGTCTCGTCGGCGGTCGCCTGCGCGCCCAGCGCGGCGGTCACGCGCGCCATGGCGGCATGGAATTGGGCAGCCGACGCCTGCGCTTCCGCCCGCGCATCATTCTGCGCCATGGCAAGCCGCGCCTGCGCGGCGTCGGCTTCCGCGCGGGAGGCCGCTATGTTGCCGCGATTGCGATCGAAGATCGGGAGCGGCAAGGACAGGCTGCCCAGCAGCGCCGTGGCATTATCATATTCGAGGCGACGAACGCCGATACTGGCGGTGACGTCCGGCACGGCCCGCCGCTGCTCGGCTTTCAGCCGTCGATTGGCGGCTTCGCGCTCCGCCTGCGCGGCCAGATAATAAGGGCTGGCAAGAGGATCGACCGGTCCGACGGCAGGTGTCTTTGCCCCCAAGTCCAGCACGGATTGGGCCAGGCTCGCAAAAGGGGTTTGCGACCCCGTCAGGGCGGACAGGCGGGCAAAGGCCGCGATGCGATTGGCGTTCGCAAGGTGCAGCGCGGCCTTGGCTTCGTTGAGTGAGGTTTCTGCCTGGAGCGCCCGAAGCCTGGCTTCCTTGCCGGCATCGACGAGCGCCCTTGCGGCGCCCAGATCGGCCTCGCCCTCTTCGACCTCGTCCTGGGCCAGTGCGTTTCGGCTGTCTGCGGCTTCGGCCGCCGCGTAGGCCAGGGCCAGATCATAGGCATAGGCAGCGCGGGCGTCCTGATCGCGCGCCTTCGACGCGGTCACACCCGCCTCGCCAGCCTCGATCCGGGCGCCACGTTTGCCCCCCAGTTCCAGCGTGTGATTATATTGCAGCGTCGTTTCGGCCCGATCAAAGCCACGATAGGGCGAGGACCCTGTGACATTCTCGGTCATCAAACTGACGCTGGGATTGGGCCGCGCCCGCGCTTGCTCCGACAAGCCTTCGGCGCGCCGGATTTCAGCTTCGCTGAGCGCAAGGCGCGGCGCGTCAGCGCTCTGCCGCAATAGCGTTGCATAGGGCGGCGCGACTTGCGCGCACGCCGTCCCGGCAGCCGCCAGAAGGCACGTCGCCACGACCACGCCGGATACCGCGCAATGCGGCAGCCGGCCTCTAAAGGCTTTCATCAAATATTCCCCTGAACGAATGCGTAAAAACGGGCGCGACGAAACGCGCTCGCAATTAGATTCGTGGGGGGCGAAGCAAGGATTGCGGCCTGACCGACCCGATGTCATCGACCGGGACCACGCCCCAGGACATCGCAGACGAAATCATGGCCTGCGCGACGACAGGCGCCGCAGGCACGGCAACGGTTTGAGCCACCACATGGGCGGCGACATGGACAAGGTCGGAGAAATCGTCCTGATCCGAAGAGGCGTGGTCATCCACGTCGTCATGGTCATGATGGTCGATACCGACGCTCACCGTCTGCGCTGAGGCATGAACATGCGGCAAGGCATCGTGCCAGGTCGACAATATGATCATGCCAAGCAGCGCCAGCACGCCCAGAAGCGCAAAGCTGCGCCTTGGGTTGTGGGGCGTTGCATAAGCACGCTGCCGGATTGGCGCGACCGTCATGCGGCAAGGAGTATAGGCAGCGCAGGCAGTTCACAAGATGCTGCGGCGGTCAGACGATATTTTCCCTTCATTGGCGGGGCCAATGCTGGTGCAGGTCGTCGATAATGAATATATGGTGGCGATCATCGCCATGCGCCTCTCGGACATGGGGATGATCGCGTTCAAGCTCGGGGTGATCGTGCGCCACAATGTCCGGATCGCCGGCAGGCCACAGGAAAACGGCTAATCCCGTTCCGACACTGGCGATCACCGCCATCATGAGAAAAGCGACACCCTGGCCCACATTGGCGCCAAGCTGCCCGACCAATGGATAGCATAAAAGCCAGCAGCAATGGCTCAGGGTAAATTGCGCGGCGAACAATGCAGGGCGGTCGCTGGCCGTTGCCGATCGCTTGAGCAATCGACCCGATGGGGTGATGCTCATCGCATAGGCGATCCCAAGCAGGAACCATCCGCCCAGGATGACCCACCAGAAGCCCGGCGCAGCGCCGTACCGGAAAGTCGCGACGGCCAGCAATGCGAGCAGCGACGCCATCGCCGTCCCTGCGCTCAGCATGATGGTGCGATCCGCGATCCGATCGAGCAGTCGGGGTAATGTCAGTGCTGCCAGAATAGACCCTGCGCCATAGGCGGCGAGGGTCAGCGCCACATCGCTCTGGGCAAGGCCCAGCCTGTCACGCACGATGACGATCGTGTTGACGATCACCATGGAACTGGCCGCCGCCGATGCCAGCGTGAGGGCAAGCAACCCGCGCAAACGCGGGGTCTTGAGATAGATGCGTGTGCCGCACGTGGTCCTGGCGTAGATATCGCGCTGTCCTGGCCCGGCGCTTGCCACCCTGGGCAGGACGGTCGTGGCGACAAGCATCGCCGATCCAAGGAAGCCGATCGCCGTTCCCGAGAACAGCCAGTGGAAATTGATGACCGAAAGCAGCGCAGCGGCAAGGATCGGGCTGGTCAGGCTTTCCATGTCGTAGGCGAGCCGCGATAGGGAGAGCGCGCGGGTATAGTCGCGTTCCTCGGGCAGGACATCGGGAATGGTCGCCTGGAAGGTCGGGGTGAAAGCCGCCGATGCCGATTGCAGGACGAATATCAGAATATAGATCTGCCACGTCTGATCGACGAATGGCAAGCAGAGGGCAACCGCGGCGCGCACGATATCCATCGCCACCAGAAAGGCGCGGCGCGGCAGGCGATCGGCAAAAGCGCCGACAATGGGCGCTACGCCGATATAGGCGATCATCTTGATCGCGAGCGCCGTCCCCAACACCGCCCCGGCATTGCCGCCGGCTATGTCATAGGCCAGCAGACCGAGCGCCACGGTCGCAAGGCCCGTGCCCACCAATGCGATGACCTGCGCACAGAAAAGATGGCGATAGGTGCGATTGGCGAGCACGGAAAGCAAGGGCGACTCCAGCGAATCCATATCCTCCAGGGGGGATATACAGATCGTTGCAATATCCTCCCCAGGGGGATAGGTAAAGGCTGTGACACTGAGGAATTTTCACGAGTGACCATCGAGCATCGGCATGACAGCCATCCCGCGATCGTAAAGCGGCTGAACCGTGCGGGTGGCCATCTGCGCAGCATCGTCGAGATGATCGAAAGCCAACGCCCCTGCGCAGACATCGCCCAGCAACTCCAGGCGGTCGAAAAGGCTATCGTCAGCGCCAAGAAGGCACTGATCCACGATCATCTCGACCATTGCCTCAGCCACACCCAGGCGACGGAAGGCATGGGTTCGGCCGTCGAAGAATTCCGCACGATCTCGAAATATCTATAGGCGCTGCCGACCTCAGCTGGCCCCGACCGCTATCGCCTGCGCATAGCGCCGGTCGGCCGCCTGCCAGTCGAGATTGCGGAACCAGGCGTCGATATATTTGGCGGCCTGCGTGCCATAATCCATGTGGAAACTATGCTCGTACATGTCGAGGGCGAGGATCGGGATGCCGGCGGCCGCACCATGCATATGGTCCCAGGCCCAATGATTGTGCAGCGAACGGGTATGGAGATTATAGGCGAGGATCACCCAGCCCGATCCGCCGGCCAGCGACAGGCCCGTGCGCCGGAAATCCTTCTCCCATGTCTCGAACGATCCCCAGGCTTTGGCGAGCGCCGCGCGAATGGAGCCAGCGGCCTCGCCATTACCGCCGAGTCCATCGAAATATATCTCATGGAGAATGACCGATCCGGTCCGGTGCAATTCCTCGCGCTTGAGGCCGCCATAGAGGACCGGCGGCATGTCCACATCGGCCAGCGCGGCGGCGAGCCGGGTTTCGACCATGTTGAGGGTTTTTACCGACCCGATATAATTATTCTCCCAATGCGACCGGATGAGGCGCTCCGACAGCCCGTCCAGCTTCGCCGGATCGAAGCGCAGCGGCTTGGGCTGGTGCGTGCCGGCAAAGGCTGGCGGCAAGGCGGCGGGCGGCGCGGCGACTTGTCCGCTTGCCGTATCGGTGGCGGCCATGGCCAGAGCGCCTGCTCCCAGGGTTTGAAAGGCGGTACGACGAGAGACATCAACCATTTTTACAGATCCTGTCAGACGGTAAGGGTGTAGATCGCGCCCAGCGTCGCGCAGCCGGCGAGAACCGTCAATACGCCCAGCTTGAACCTGAAGATGGCGACGGCGGCGGCGGCCGCCAGCACGACCGCTGCTATATTGATGGAAACGGGAATGGGAACGTCGAAGCTGCCGGTCGGCGAACGGACTGCCATCGTCTGGCCGAACAAGGTGTGGATCGCGAACCAGATGGCGAGGTTGAAGATGACGCCCACGACCGCTGCGGTGATGGCGGTCAGGGCCGCCGAGAGCGCCTTGTTGCCCCGCAGCCGCTCGATGAAGGGCGCGCCGGCGAAGATCCACAGGAAGCAGGGCACGAACGTCACCCAGGTCGTGAGGATCGCGCCCAGCGTCGCCGCCAGTAGGGGCGCCATCGTGCCCGCATCGCGAAAGGCGGCCAGAAATCCCACGAATTGCGTCACCATGATGAGCGGGCCAGGCGTCGTTTCCGCCATGCCCAGGCCATCGAGCATTTCGCCGGGGCGCAGCCAGCCGAACGTGCCGACCGCTTTCTGCGCCACATAAGCAAGAACGGCATAGGCGCCGCCAAAGGTCACGACCGCCATCTGGCTGAAGAAGGTGGCGATGTGGGTGAACACATTGTCCGGCCCCAGGATCAGGAACAGCCCGGCAACGGGCGCCAGCCAGAGGAATGACAGGATCGCGCATATCCGCAGCGACCACCCCAGATCGGGTCGCGCATGGTCGGGCAAGGCTTCACCCAGCGCGGTGTCCCGGTCATGGACGACCTCACCACCTGTTGAGCCATGACCGCCGCCGCCCTTGAACTGGGGCAGCCCGCTGCGCCCGCCGATATAGCCGCCGAGACCGGCCGCCAGTATGATCAGGGGAAAGGGTGCGTCGAGAAAGAAGATCGCGACAAAGGCTGCAACCGCGATGCCGCGCATGACATTATTCCTAAGCGCGCGTGATCCCACGCGCACGACCGCCTGGACCACCACGGCCAGCACAGCGGCCTTCAGCCCGAAGAATATGCCCTCGATCAGCGGCAACTGACCCAGCAGCACATAGAGGTAGCTCAAGGCCAATATGGCGAGAAAACCGGGCAGAACGAAGAGCGCGCCCGCGATCAGCCCACCGCGCGTCTTGTGCAGCAGCCAGCCGATATAGATGGCCAACTGCTGCGCCTCCGGGCCGGGCAGCAACATGCAATAGTTGAGCGCATGGAGAAACCGCTCCTCGCCGATCCAGCGTTTCTCCTCGACCAAAATGCGGTGCATCACCGCGATCTGGCCGGCCGGTCCGCCAAAACTCAATGCGGCGATGCGCGCCCAGATGCGGGTCGCCTCCCCAAGCGGGATGCCATGATCGCTCGCTTTCGGCCCAGATGGATCGGCGAGCATGGAGCCGGTTGCGGTCATCGGTCTGCCTTTCGGTTCGAAAAATAGGCGTGGAACTGGTTCAGCGCGTCGCTGGCCGTCGCGATGCGCTGCAGGTCGTCGTCGGTGGAGGCGCAGACGCCCGACAGCATCGCACCAAGGCCCGCCGTCTCGGGCCGCGCGAACTTGCCGTCGGCAATATCCAGGTCGTGAATAATCTCCGCTATGGCGATGAGCGCCGGATCATCGGTCAGGCCGCCGCGCGCGACCAGGGTTTCGAAGCTGCAATTCTCGCCCTCATGGGTGAATTCGGCATCCGCCATGTCGAAACGCAATTCGTCCTTTTGCGGCGCGTAGCTACGGCCATCGACGAAACGGAAGGTCGCATCCGGGTCTATGAAGCGGCGGATCAGCCAGGCGCAGGCGATACGATCGACATGGACGCCGCTGCGCGTCACCCATGTCCTGCCCCTCAGATCGCGCGGCAGGTCGGCGGCCGGTTCATCGCGACTGACATCGGGATGCTGATAGCGTTGCCTGTCGAGATCCGCCAACGCGGCTTGCGCTTGCTGCCGCCCGTGCGCGCCGAAAAAGTCGAGTTGGACGACATCCGCCATCCGCTTCTGGAGCTTGGCGATATCGGTGCCGCTGGCAGGGCCGGTGTCGATCAGCCGCCGCGCGGCCTGGGCTATGTCGTCATAGTCGGAGTCGCGTGCGGCGTCGAACATCGCGCGGATATCACCGTCGCTCTGGCCGCCCAGCATCCGGGCTTCGATGAGGGTCGCCTCGCCGCCGCCTTCGATGATCTCGGCCATCAGACCGCGAAACGCCGCTTCATGCTCGTCGCGGAGAGGCAGGACATGCACCGCATTTTTGAGCGGCACCGCACCGATCGCCTGCAGGCGACGCCAGATTTTCACGCGCAGATAGGGCGGCTTGACGGGAAGCTGGTGCAGCAGGGCCAGCCAGATGGAGGGTTCGCTTGTCGTCATGATAGAACATATATATCATCTGATTCGGATTAAAGGAATATATATATCTTATGCCGCTTGCGCCTGTCCGATTGTCTGCTGCCCTGACTTGCTGCCTCGCGCTCAGCCTGCCGTCCGTCGCAATGGCCGATGATGCGCCTGACGGTCTCACCGTGAGCGGGGCGATCCGCGTCCGCTACGAAGCGATCGAAAGACAGGCGCGCACGGGCTTCAACGCTAGCGACGACCTGCTCAATGTCCGCACAAACATTCTCGCCGAATATAGGACGGGCGATGTGCGGTTGGGGGTCGAACTCTATGACAGTCGCGTGTTCGGTGACGATGCCGGCACGCCTGTTACGGTTGGGGAGGTGAATGCGCTGGAGCCGGTCCAGGCCTATGTGGCGGCCGACATCCTGGCACCCTTCGGCAAGGGGTCGAAACTGACCCTGACGGCAGGGCGGATGATGCTGAACCTGGGATCGCGGCGTCTCGTCGCGGCCGATGATTATCGCAACACCACCAATGGCTATACGGGCGGGCGCGCCGATCTGGTCATGCCGAAGGGGATCAAGGCGACGCTGATCTACACCCTGCCGCAGGTCCGGCTGCCGGACGATCCAAAGGATCTTCGCGACGCCAGGGTCAAGCTCGACAGGGAGAGTTTCGATCTCGTCCTATGGGGAGGCCTGATGACGAAGAGCAATATCCTGGGATCGGCAACAGGCGAAATCAGCTATTATCATCTTGGCGAACGCGATGCGCCCGGGCGGCCGACGCGCGACCGATCGCTCGATACGTTCGGGGTTCGCATCATCGCAGAGCCGCGCGTTGGAAAATTCGATTATGAAATCGAAGCCCTTTTCCAGACCGGCGCCATCAGTGCGTCGCTTGCGTCTGCTGCATCGCGCCAGTCGGTCAGCGCCAACTTCATCCATGCCGATATCGGCTATAGTTTTGCAGCTGTATGGAAGCCCCGCCTCTCTGTGGAACTCGACCGCGCCAGCGGTGACCGGCGTGGCGGACGCTATGGGCGTTTCGACACACTATTCGGCATGCGCCGGGCGGATCTGGCTCCAGCGGGTCTTTACAATGCGATCGCTCGCACGAACATCATGACGCCTGGCATCAGGCTGGAGGTCACGCCCAGCAAGCGCCTCGACGCCTTTGCGGTGTATCGGGCGATGTGGCTGGCCGCCAGCGAGGACAGTTTTGCAGGGACCGGGGTGCGCGATGCATCGGGTCGGTCAGGGGATTTTGCCGGCCACCAACTGGAAGCACGGCTGCGTTACTGGCTCATCCCGGCGCGATTGCGCTTCGAATTTGACGGACTGCTGTTGGCCAAGGGCCGCTTCTTGCGCGACGCACCCAACGCGCCGGCGGGGCGCTGGACCAAATATGGTTCGTTCAATCTGACCGCCAGTTTCTGAGCTGCTCTGGCTCTAACTGATGGATGTTGCGAAGGCTGGCTGACGAGGGTCGACCCTTCTCGGGCATTCAACTATGCCACCTCCACATTCTAAAAGCGGACATTAGGTTAACGAACACGGGCTTCTGCCAGGCGTTGCATCAACCGGATTTGCGCTTGGTCCTGACCTTGGGAGCAGGTACTTCCTGAGAAGTGATACGAACGATCTCGGCAAGCCACTCACGGTCATCCCACTTTTCCGCGTCGATCAGGAGAAAGGGCTTTGCACCGGGATATGGAGGGGCTTCTTCCGCACCGGCAGCGAATGCCCGCCCTCCAATCGTGGGCTTTAAGAATAGGTGGTCGTCGCAGACCAATGCGACCATTTTCCCATCGCAATAAATGCCGAATTCGCCAAACATCGCCTTGGCTGAAACGGTACCGCCGCCTGCCATCTGCTCAACAAGGAATTCAACGGTTTTACGATCGGACGCCATAAGGCGATATTGCCAGTCCTGATGAAAAGGTCGAGGGTCAATCGACCCTTCCAAGACGTTCAGCCGCCGAATTTCGGTGCCCAAGTGCGGCCGGTCCGGTTTGATACCCTCTCAGAGAACGAGCGGCGCGAATTGAAGTTGTTTGGAACGCACTGCAGGGCCAAGCCGATGGCCGATCGACGCGGCGTTATGATGTCACTGCGCCACGATCTTCAGCGCATCCAACACTTCTGGTGTGATCGTTCCAGTCACCTTCAGATTGAAGTCACCCTGGAATTTCTCCAATGCGGTCCGGGTTTCCTTGCCGACAACGCCATCGATTACGCCCTGATAATAGCCGTAGGATTGGAGCCCAAGTTGCACCCTCTTGGTGATCGTAGTGAAGAGTTCCGTCCGACCGCTAAGCGGAATGGGAGCCTGAGAAGGCGGAGTGGCAGGTGCATCCAAGAGCGATGACGCCCCATTCGTCGTCGATCGAGAGCGCGATGGCGCCGGAGTAGGAGTGGGTGCCGAGGTGGGATAGCTTGGCGTATATATAGGCGCGCGATAAATGCTGCCGCCCGAACCAGACCTATGGCTGCTGTGAGACGAATGGCTGCGGTGGGATCTGTGGCTGGCCAAGGTGAATTTATGCTCTTGGCGAAATTGCTGGATCAGCGGTTGCTTGCCGGGCTCGTCGACCTTGAGGACCGCCTGCATGAATTGCGCCTGCGCGGCTTCTGCCGCGCCCAGTCCCGCAAAAGTCAGACCCGAGATAAGGAACCGCGATTTCTTCATAAGGGAACCACCTTGAGATCGGCATCCTTGGGATGCCATTCGAAAAATCCACCGCATTGGTCACGTTCATGGCATGGGGCACATGCTGGCGCATATCGCCGCTTCCAATCCGAGATCGACGCCATTGCGTGCCGCCGATATTCCTGTGGCACACTGCATCGTGGAATGTTGAAGAGGCGCACGTCGAGGCCCAAGAGTATCGCATGGTCAAGAGCCTGACCCAGGGGCGCGAAATCCTGCTGATGATCGACGTAGAGAGCATCCCAGCGGTTCTTGGCGAAGCCAGCGTTTTCGAGCTGCATTAACGACCAGTGCTCGATGAACGGCAGGCGCGTTGCCACATACCGCGCTAACCGCGGCAGATCATGATAGTTATCGGATAACATTACGGTCCGCAATTCGATGCGGGCACCCGCTGCCAGCAAATGGCAGAAGCTCTTTTCGAGACGAGCCAATGCCCCTTCTTTCGCCACGATCTGGTCGTGGGATATATGATCGGCTGAATAAACCGGAATTCCCCATTGCACCCGTTGGTAGCAGGGCTGCCGTAATCGTTCGACATCGTCTTGCTCGAAATGTTGCCCATTGGAGAGGATATGAAAAGCCAGATCCGGCCGCTTGCCGAGGACTGTTTCCAGCAACTCGAGCAGTTCAGCTTTGAACAATGTTGGCTCGCCGCCTGATATACCGATGACCGAACGTTCCGGAGCGAGCAAGCAGGCGTCTGTAAATGCGGCGAAGCGATCATCATGGGTCTTTTTGGGCGGCTGTGAACACATGATGCAGAGCTGGTCACATCGCTCGGTGACCAGGAGCGTGTTATGGTCGGATCCCGCGCGTATCAGGCGTTCGGCCCTGCCAGCGCATGGATCGACGAGGACTATGTCACCTTCAAGGTTTATGCCTTCCGGGCGATCGATGGTGAAAAGACCAACGTCGCCGCTGTAAAGCGCGATGCCACCTGCATCGCTCAACAGCCTCGCATCCCGATTATCGCCACCCCTTACCGCGCCTAGACGCGTTACGAATGGCGTGGCAGCATCCGATGTCGAAGGAAGAACGAGAGGGATCATTGCAAGTGCGCGCCAATCGGTCCGAGTAATCCGGGCAAGTCGAGCCAGCGGCGAACGGAATAATTGGTAGCCTCATCCTCCGAGAAGATCAGCGAGAATGCCAAATCGAATATGTGCAGGTGGCGCTGACAAAAGGCCGTCTCATGCCGTGGCATATCGACCCGACCATAACGTGAAAGATCATCAATGAGATCTCGACCGCAGAAAGGCTGATAGGCGCAACGCTGGCAGGCCGGATCGAAGCTATTGGTTGCATGAGCGTTCAGAGCATCACGCGCTCTGAGGTCCATCCCGGTTGAGACGTGACCAATGCCCAGATCAATCACCCTCGATCGGGTGAGCATGCGCGCCTCATCGGTCGGGTAGAGGCCGCCGTCATAATCCACGACGACATAGTCATGGCCAGCTGGATTAGGGTTGCGAAGATCGACATGGCGATCAAGTCCAGGCTTAAAGATGCGCCTTAAGCACAGGCTCAGATAGCTCTCCTCGACAACCTGGCTGCGATCTGACCAGTTTCGTCGAATAATTTCGCTGACAAAAGACTCATAGAATGTGCGCCATTGCTCGTCGAAGCTGCGCGAGCCTGGATGACGCTTGCGCGCAAAACCCTGGAAATTGACCGGGCGGAGGAAGATGCTGGTCAACCCAAAGTCGGTATATGCTTGTATCAGATCGGCGGGACCGGGCAGATCATTCGGGTCCAGCGTTGGCAACGCCGAAACTTTTCCGGGACCATAACGATCCGTTATTTCCGTCAAATTGGCATGGAAACGGTGGGTCGCCTCCGTACTCCTGGTGCGGTTCTTCCGATGCAGGTCTGACGGCCCGTCCAGAGACGTGCTGATCTGCACGTCAGGCCGGTCAATCAGTGCCCAGGAGGGCCCATCGAGGGTCATCAAATTCGTACAGATGACAAAGCTGGCTTCGGTGAACCGCGCGCATCGCTCGATGACTGCATGGATGAGATCGGGTCGGAGCAAAGGCTCTCCGCCCTGAAACTCAATTTTGATGCTCTGCGTGTCGAGCTTATCGATCATCGCGAGAACGGCTTCCAGCGTATCTTGAGACCAATCAAAGCCGGCTGCATGCTCAGGTGCGCGAGACACCTGGCAATAGCTGCAATCAAGGTTGCAACGCAGGGTCGGAACGAGGATGAGATAATCCAGCGGGCCAACTTTGGCCAAGCGCTGCGCTACCCCATAGGCGTGTGTAATCCACCCCAGATCGCCCCGATCTGAGGTAGCATGGCCTTCCTGAGCCAAAAATCGCATGTCAGCGTCGGTGAGCGCGTCGCTCTGCAAGCGGTCAAGAAATGCTGTTGGAGCCGAAAAGAAATGCCCCCCGTCTCCGACGAACGTCAAAGATTGTGACGACCGTGCGCGAGCGCGGAGTGGGAAGCGGATCATTGGAGCAGGAGATCCCATATCGCCTGCCGGTGAGCCGCCATTCTTGCATGCTCGACGCCGTTATAGGCGGCGACGGAGGCTCGGAGAGTATCGAACGCTTCGACGCTCGTCATTTGATCGCATCGTGCCCTATTGTCGCTCGGGATTCCATTGCCGGCGGCGGCTCGTGACAGCTCTTCAGTCCTCCCAGTCGCATCAGGTGCCAAACCTTCGGTCACAACGCTGCGCTGTCTGTGAGGGCATGAAAATCATCCAGCGTTGCTTCGAAATAATGCAGCCGAGGTGCATCGAAGGTTGCCATATAAAGTTGCCCCTTGATCAAGGCAGCCCGTGCCTCTCCCTTCCTTGGAAGATTGTCCGCATCGACATATTCATATGTAAAGCGGATACCATCCTGTCCCAAAAACCGGTCCGGTTTCGAGTTTGTAACGGAAAATGACCCGATCCCCTTCTCCGTCCGGTAAGTGCCTTCCAGCAGCTCGGGTATCTCAACCAGCAATGTGTCGCTGGTGAATTTGGGCAAGGGTTTATGCTTCTTGCTCGTTTCGCGAATCAACGGTTCGCCCGGCACTATACCGCCGTAAAAGGTGACGTCGTTTAGCTGTTCTCCGTCCAGCGTCCAGGTCTCGGCCTTTTTGCCCGGACGGATCGACAGGCTGTTCCAGTCACGAACGGGCGTGACCTTCATGGCCGATTTCGCGACTTCGACCTGCATATTCTTCTCGCGATAGCCGTTGGCGCAGGCCACCGACACCGACAGCATGGTGACTACGCCAACGAGAGCCGCACGTGTCCACATCGTTTTTTTCATCATTGCCCCCCGGCGGCGGGTGCCAGCATGTTGATCATGGCGGCATCCGATGCATTTGGTTTGAGTTCGAGATAGCGGCGCAAGGCGGCCTGCCCTTCCGTGCGACGGCCAGTCTTGAAAAGGGATAAGCCTAGTCCGCGCTGCGCTTCGGGTAGTCCGGCATCCATCTCGACCGCTTTGCCATAAAATTCTGCAGCTTGCGCCAGATCACGCGGGTTGCCGCGCGCCCGGTAAAGATCACCGCGAGCCACCAGGAGTGCTGCGGTCCAGCCATTTTGCGCCAGCGACGATATGATATAGTCGCTGGCGCCAAAATCATTCAGCTTGATCTGATCGTCCAGAAAGGTGGGTAGCCAGGGCGCCAAAGCTGCTGCGTAGCGTGCAACGCCATCGTCCCGTTCAGCGCCCGCCGGATCGGCGAACGCCGCCAGGGTAGCGGCGCGTTCGCCACTAGGAGGATGGGATGCAAAGAAGGCAACTTTATTGAAGTCAGGCTTCCTGACGCCCTTTGCCAGCGACGAGGCTTCCTGTTCTGCCATCAGATTTTGCCAGACCACAGATGCAGATTGAGGGCGCAAGGCGCTGTGATTGAGATAACCCAGTCCGAGCGCATCAGCCTCACGCTCCTGATCGCGGTTGAAATGAGAAAGGCGGCCATAAACCGACAGCTGCAAACTATCGAAATTGGAATATGACTGATATGTGTTGCCCAGCAGCGCCAGGACTGCCGCCCAGCTCAGCAGATCGGTGCTGGATCTTCGTGCTTTCCAATCGGTTAATGTGTGCCGTTCTTCGAAGTGACCAAACTCATGGCCTAACACCGTGGCGAGCTCGGCCTCGTTGCGGACGCGAAGCAGCAGGCCGCTATACACCCGCATCGTGCCATTGGGCGTCATCGACGCGTTGAACAGCGGAACCCGCAATATATAGAGACGGACGGATCGGCATCGATCGTCCCCAACAGTCGCGCACAGGACGCCTTTGACATAGGCGTTGAGCGCTTCGTCCCGAAGCAGGATCGGAGAATTGGCAAGGATGCGTTCGTCCTCATCTCCTTCGCCCCAGAGCCCTATCTCATCTACACCCTGCGGCTGATAGGCGCCCGCATAAGGGGGAGGGGGTGGCGCAATCTTGCTCTGCCCGATCGCCGCAGGTGCCATGAGCGCTGCAGCCATCGCAACCAACCCGGCCGGTCGTTGCATCATTGTTGCGCAGTCGCCAGCTTAGGCTGCGCGCTTCCTGGAAACTCCTCCAGCAACTGACCAACCCGCTTGTCGGCACCGTCTACTTCTCGCACATCCCCGCCCATCGCGCCGTCCGCATTAAGCCATAGAAGGTTGCCGGTCTTGAGATCTATAAGGCCTGCATAGCCGGCATGTTCGCCCGATTTAACTCCTACGCCTCCCAGCGCTGCGGCAAATTGCAGCATCTTCCGGCCGGTAGAGCCATAGGCATCCTTGTTATAGATGAACAAAGCATAGTCGGCGTCCTTGGCGCCGGGCAGCGCGCCAACGCCGCTGCCGAGCGACCATTCGAATATATCTGCCTTATTGTCGCGCTTTTTCGTGGGAAGACGATTGCCCACGAAAAACTGATACTGGATCACCGACTGTGAAACCGCCGCAAACAAGGCCGAATATTCTTCGACCAGTTGCGCATCCTCGCCATAGGAAACCGGCGCAGAAATCACCTCGTTGCCCAAGGCCTGCTGACGTTTCGCCAGAGCGTCGTCGATATTCTTACGCGCCTGATCCGTCCAGTCTGCGTTGGGCTCGAACATGCCGCCTGTGGATTGGGCGCCGACGCGTACCGTTGGGCGAAACACTAGGATGGTCTTGCCGCTGTGTGGCGCAAGACTGAATCCGCCCTTGGTTGCGGTGCGCTCTTGGCCTGCTGCTGGCGCGACTATATACGCTGCGATCAACAGAGCCGCGATTGCGCGACGTAAAAAATTCATATTTCCCCCCTGCTGATTCCCCGTAGCAGAAGGATAGTGCTAATCTTACCAACAACTTCTGACAAGCTGCGAAGGTCGTTGATTCATGTCGATTGCTGTCATCTTTTATGACAGCGATAGCCATTGGCCTGGCAAGTTGACCTTTGATGTAGGCTGAAAACATAATCGACACGGAGCAATATAGCGCCCCGTGTCGATCATGACGCTTTACCCTTAAGTCGGCTTCGCACCGGGTGAGCCGCACTTGGCGAACTTGCCCTTTGCATCCTTGCAACGCTTGGGAGCGACCTTCTTTTCAGGGCATTTGGTGAATTTGCCCTTGGCGTCCTTGCATGGGGCGGCGGTAGCGACAACGGGCAGGGCCGCGATCGAGGCGGCGGCCAGAAACGAGAACAGGATCTTCATCGGCTTCATCCCTTGAAACGGCTCTTACATGAGTCGCTAGCGCAGGATAAACGCCTGTCTCAGGCAGGCTCAATGCGTTTGACGTCCAGCATGTCGAATTCCGACCTCGTGCCCGAAACCCGGACGCGTCGTCCAAGCAGATGATGATAGCGGCCGCTCACATCGAGACGCCATTCCCCGCCATCATCCACGCGCAGAACAGGATAAGGCCCGTCACCGAGCAGAATGCCGGTCAGGTCATGCTGTGAGCCTCTAGGCACCTCATTTCGCCTTGGCAGCTATGGCGTTGGTGGGCTCGAACACCCAGTTGAGATAGGCAGCGATACGAATGCCGGCATGTTTGAGCCTGTCGTCCAGCTCGGCGCGATGCTGATAGGCATAGTCCCAGGAGAGATTGGGATCGGTCGGATAGATCGTCTTGCGCAAAGCGATGCTTTCATGGAGCCAGACTGAAGGATCACGGTCATTCCAAGCGATGACTTGAGCAGGCGTGATCGAACGCGAGAGCCAGCCTGCCAGTTCGGAATAGGACAGGGATCGCTGCTCGATCATCACAGAGTCCCACACCGAATGTAGATTGGTCGACCGGCCGAACCAGGTCACTTTCACATCGTTGCCACCCCGGTCATTGCCGCCGCCTGCATGGAGCGGCTGGTGCAGATCGCCAATGATATGGACGATAAAGCGGAAGGCGAGACGTTTGTCGTCGGGCGACGCTTTTGGATCGCGCAGAGTTGCCGTAAACCGCGTGAGGGCTGTCATCGCGTCGCCTTCGGCGTGCGCATCTGAACCCTTATAGTCATCCCCTTCGCGGACGGTCACATAATGCCAAGGGCTCGCCGTCTTCTGCCAGAAATTGGCGGGATCGGATTTCATGTCGTCTGGCCAGGTCGCCGCTTCAGCCAGATCTTCTGTCCCCAGCAGGATCTTCACATTGGCGCGGGCAACACCGCCGAGGTTCTCATCGGCGATGGCGCCGGTGACCCGGTGGCCTATTGGCCCCCAGGCTTGAGCCGTTGAGGTGACGGCCCCGAAACACAGGGCGATGGCGAGAGAGATTCCGATAGTCCGCATGGGCTCTCCATGGCCCGATTACATGGGTAAGTGAAGTCATGTTCGGTCATTCGGCCGGGTCAGGAATTGGTGAATATGCTATGGGGTGCGAGTCATCCTGATTTACAGTCAGGGTCAGACACATAGAGGTGAAAGGGGAAGCCGATATGCGATTATGGATAGGCACCATTCTTCTGGGCTGCACGGCCGCTCCTGCGATGGCGCAGAGCTTCCCCTGCAGCAACGCATCCGTGTCACCCTATCTAGCGCTTGTCACAACCGATCATGACCACCAGCGTGTCGCGCCGGCCGGCAGCAGCCTGACCAAAAGATTCACGGCTTATTACTCTTCATTCGATGACGGCAAAGACAGGAATGGAGAGGCCAGGCATATCCCGCGGCTCAATCCGCAATTTGTCGCCTATGAGCTTCGTGGCGTAGGTCCCGATACCAATGGCGACTATGCCGAGCCGCCGGTGTCGATCGGACGGCCCAATCGCTGGTATAGCTCGCCCGAGCTGGTGCCGCTGGTCGACAATATTCAGGGAGTGACGAACCGCCGCATCGATGACAGCTATCGGGGCGCGGGCGAGGTCTGGAACCGGGGCCATCTAGCGATGAGCGATCATGCCCAGCGGATCAACGCACAGGCGAGTTGCAACACGCACAATTTCTGGAATGCCTCCCCCCAGGCCAAGGACCTTAACCAGGGGCCATGGCAACATCTGGAAAATTACTCGGCCGCAGCCTCCAACAAATATCGCAGCATCTGGTTGATAACCGGTCCTATCTTCGACCCTGCCACTCGCGGACTGACGATCGGCGATCCTGGCGAGTTGCCGGTCGAGATACCCGACGCTTTCTTCAAGATCCTGATCCACGAGAGCCCATCAGGCATCGACACGCTGGCCTTCGTCTTCGAGCAACCCAACCAGCTGAACGAAGAGGGAGAGCCTGTTCCGGGCGCGGCCTGGGTCAACTGCAATCAGGCACGGGCTCGCGATCATATCTATGACCACCGGCCGCAACTTGTGTCGATCGCCCGGATCGAAGCGCGAACCGGTCTGCGCTTCTTTCCGGATAGGCCGGACAGAGACACCCTGATCAATGCGCAGGCCACCGCGCTCTGGCCGGTGGAAACCCGTTATTGGGATTCTGGTAACGCCGTTTGCGCGCGGCAGCGCAGCCATCCCTGAGCCAATTGGACGAAACTCTGAGAAAGGATGCCCTGCATGCCCAAAAGCATTGTCATCCTGCTCGACGGCACCTCGAACGAGATAGAGAGTGACCGGACCAATATCCTGCGTCTCTACGGGATATTGACCAAGGATGCCCAGCAGCTCGTCTATTATGATCCAGGCGTTGGCACATTTGGCGCTGAAGGCGCATGGTCGCGGGCCTGGCGCAAGGTGCATGAGATATGGGGGCTCGCCACCGGCTGGGGGCTCGATCACAATGTGAAGGAAGCCTATCGCTTTCTCGTTGAGAATTATGACGATAGAAAAGGACCAGGCGGAAGCGGCGAGCGCGACCGTATCTATATTTTCGGCTTCAGCCGCGGCGCCTATAGCGCCCGAGTTCTGGCAGGTTTCATCCATGCAGCAGGATTGATCGAGCGACGAAACCTCAATCTGCTGGATTATGTCTACCGGGCGTACAAGCGCATCGGAGAAGGCGCAAAGCAGGAAGCCTTTGCAGAAATGCGTCTCTACGAGCGCATCCTTGATACAGACCGTCCGCCGATCCGCATGCTGGGTCTTTTTGACACCGTTGCATCCGTTATCGAGAGCGGCGGTCTGGGCATCAGGCTCAAGTCCCATGCCTTCACCAGCCGCAACAGCAGCGTGGAAACGGTTGCGCACGCCGTCGCGATCGATGAGAGACGCACCATGTTCCGACCAAAGCTCTGGCCAGCCGATCAGGAATATTGGGGCAACTCATTTAACAAAGGGGCTGCCAGACCGCAGGACGTGAGCGAAGTCTGGTTTGCTGGCGGGCATGGCGATGTGGGCGGAGGTTATCGCGAGACGCAAAGCGCCTTCGGCAAGGTGCCGCTGGTCTGGATGATCGAGCAGGCGAGGCGCTGTGGCCTGAAGTTCAGGCAGCAAAGTATAAACTCGGTGGTGATGGGTGAGCCAGCCGGTTCCAAATATGTACGCCCCGATCCCCTTGGGCCAGCCCATGAAACGATGACCCTGGGGTGGGCGCTTCTGGAATTTATACCACGGCGCAAAGCGAAAAGCTCATCTCGTCCTTCCATTTTTGGGCTGAGCCTCCCACTATTTGAACGCCGCACCATTCCCGCGACAGCACGCCTGCATGGATCTGTCATCGAACGTCGTGACCGCCTGGGCCACTGGAGCAGGAACATACCTGCCGACTATCTCGTAGAAGAATGAGCGACTGCGCCAGTTAGATAGCGTCTTCAACCCTTTGTCGCCATTCAGCCATTAAGTTTCGAATCCTAGGTTCGGACGTTCCGTTTTAACATTGCGGACGCCCAAGTCGCGAAACACTCTGGTTACTCGGCTTGTGAGGGTCGGATCGGGATTAGCGCACGTATCGCTGAGGGCGCCGAAATAGACCAGGGGCACCGGATGGTCAGCCACCCTCAGCCTTTCCGGCAAGAGCTGTCGCTGCGGCCACGACATCCAGCCAGTGGCGGTGTTCGTCCAGAGCATCCGCGAGCGCGCGGTGTGTCGGCTCCCCCTCTTCGCGCCTGACGTCGACCAGGTTTAGCAGATCGTCGATCTCTATATGCAGACGTTCGGGCGAAACGACCGGCGCGAGTATCCGCCTGGCGGCTTCAGCGCGCGCCTCTTCGGGGTCGCGGATACGTAAGGCGTGGCGCGGGAGCTTGGCGGCACGAAGAAGGGCGCTCATCCATTTTCCGTCCCAGGACGGCGCGCTTGCAAAAAGGGTGTGACCGGACAACTGCTCAACCATGCGCCACGCAACGACGTCGTGCGGGAGGCCGTCTTCTTGCAGCATTTCTTGTGAAATGTGATGGACAGCCTCTGCTTCGACATCCCAGTCCGTCCATTGCTGCGCGGGCCGGATCAGGTAGGATTCGCTCCTGCCATCCTCAAACACCCAGGCAACTTCGATCGGGTAGCTCAGCTTGGAGAGGGATGACGCCTCGAAGTCGAGAAAGGCGAACATAGGGGAAGAAACGATGGACGGGGTGATAAGCTTCATCCTTCAGGAGCGGGAGAGGACGCCACGTGCGAACGCAATCGCGGCAGAAAGGCCGTCCGGCCCTACACTATGGCCGAGACCTGACGAAGCAAGAGTCTCCCAACGGCGGCGAGTGCCGAAGATGCCAACTCCATCGAACGGAATGGTACAACATCGTCTTGCGTGCCATGGATAAGCAGAACCGGAGGACGGCTGCGTATGTCTGCCTCCAGGCTTTCCGGGGCAACCAGCATGCCTGAGATACCGACAATACCCGCAACAGTCTCCGGCCGGCGAAGTCCGACATGGAGCGCCATCATCGTACCTTGACTGAACCCCACCAGCAGCAGGCGATCACTGGTCAGGCCGGCCTTCTTAAGTTCTACAGAGATAAAATCATCAAGGGCTGGCGCCGCGGCAGCTGCGCCAGCGGCGCGCTCGGCCATGGAGAAAGTCTCGATAGGCCACCATTGGTGGGCCGCTGCCATTTGAGGAAGCAGCGAAGGCGCATTGGGCGCCACGAAAACAGCGTATGGCAGCCAGGGCTGCATCATCGCTGCCAGCGAGATCAAATCCTCGCCATTCGAACCGTAGCCGTGGATCAGTTTGACCGTTGCTTCAGGTTTCGAGCCTGAAAGCGGATTCAGGCGTGGGCCTTCGAGCAAGAGTGCATCCTTATCGGTATGTTCTGCGGTAAAAATTCTCTCGCTGTTCCACCGATACTAGACGCGAATGCCAATCGGCGCCAACTCTCCACCTATTGGCGCAGAGCCGATCGCACTGATGCGACAATGGCGGGCAGTTTCAGCGGCATGTGAATCGACCCTTCGTCGCCATTCGCGCGCCAATTCTCATCCCTCCAGTCCAGACCGACAGCTTTCCTATCTCTAACGCCAAGGTCTGCGCAGTGAGCCGCCCAGCAAGTTCTGGGGACTAACCCGCCAAAAAGGGCATCGCGCAAAGCCTTAAAATAGCGGAAGCTAGCTGTAAGCGCCTAACAGCTAAAGCAGGGGATATGAGTCTTCGTTTTTATATCGACGATAGCGGGAAAAATGATCCACCGGTCTTCGTGCTCGGCGGCGTTGCGTTTCAAGCCGAACAGGTTGCGACCTTCGAAGCCGAATGGATAGCGGAACTGGCCTCACCGCCCGCGATCCCATTCTTAAAGATGAAGGACGCCAATGCCGGGCGCGGCGCTTTCAAGGGCGTTCCGCGCAGCGAGCGGGACGCCAAGCTTGCCCGGCTCGGAGAAATCCTCCGCACACACGCCACGGCCACTGTCGCGGTGATCGTCCGCCACGACGATTACGAACGCATCTTTGCGGGTAAGATGATGGCTTGGATGGACCGCCCGTACCAGATGATGTTCCACCTCACGATTGCCACCGCTTACAAACTGGTGGCGGAGCATGGGTTTGGTAAGACCGCAGAATTCGTGTTCGACCGCCAGATCGAGCACGAAACGGCGCTTCGGGAATCCTATCCCGCGCTGAGGCAGGGTATGGAACCGGCCCTTGCCGCATTCCTTCTCGAAAATCCGCGCCACGCCGACGATCAGATCGAGGTCGCATTGCAGGCAGCCGACATGATCGCCTGGCATGTTCGCAGGACGTGGCGTGACGGGACCGACGCAATGGCCCGCGCATCGGGCGCCGGTCCGTCGATCGTGGCTATTCCCGGCAAGCACGATCTTTTTACCGAGAAGACACTCGCGTTTCTGGCGAGCGTCGCGACCGGCACGGTTCGGCGCCTTAACACCGTCTTTCCCTATGAGGCGAAGCAGATTGGCGAGGATTTCGAGGCAATGGCGACCTACGCCAATCTTCAGCTGATCGCGGAGGCCCGTCCCCTTCAGCCGGTCGAGCTCATTTCCTTCCCGGCCACCGGAACCGGCACATATCAGCTTGTCCGTAGCTGTGCTGCGCTAGGCAGGCCCCATCTCCACAGGCAATCTGGAACGCGGTGCCTAGGAGAGGCGTCGGCGGCGTAACGCCATCGATCCGGGCGAGCACGATCGGGCCGCCGCAGCTCTTGCAGGCGACGCCGAGGTAGAGGCTTCCCGGCTTGAGGTCGAATTCGATCGCGCGCCCGATCGGCTCCATCACTCGACCACCGATATTTGATCCGGCTCGAGCAACTTGCGCTCGAGAAGCTCAGTCCGAGCGGCTGCTGGGTTGGGTGTGAACAGCAAGACACGCAGATCCTCCAGCGCACGGGAGAACGAGACATAGGCGAGTTTCCGCCCGCGCTCTCTTTGGCCGTCGGTGGGCTCTCCTGCGGTCGCGGGGGTGAGGATCTTGGTGAAATTGTAGTTGTTCCAGTTCGCCTCGACATCATCATAAACTACCAGCACCTTGGGATACTCCTCGCCCTTCACGCCGTGCTGGGTGCTGAACGCCGTATTGCGGGAGATGAAGGTCGCGTAAGGCGCGATCTGGTCCACGCCCATCTGGAAAAATGCATCGGCGAGCCAGTCACCCTTGTCGAGGCTATGGGCATCGGCGTCATACTCCTCGGCGCGCGGGGCTCGGGTGAGATGCTCGCGCAATTTGTCGGATGTGCGAATAATCTGCCTTTCGTGACAAAAGCGAAGGAGGTCGCCGAGCGTGCCAGTTGTCCAGAGGTCAGCCAGCTGACCAACCAGCGCATTGGAAGTGTCGATCATCATTTTCAGCGTGTTCGGCGCGTTCGGCCCGTCCGCTGCAAAGGCGGGACTATCGCGTCTCAAAATATCGATGATCGCACGGCTGTCGCCATCGCCCCGCGCTGTGATCAATGGCAGGATCGTTTGTGTGAGCGGAACAAGCAGAAAATGCTCGCCGGCTTCGAAGTCGTCTTCGGCGCGCGATGAGGCATACGAGCCGTTGAACAAGCGATTGAGCTCGGCAAACCCCATTCGACGCGCGATCATCTGTCGAACGAGGAAGAGCTTGATCACATCATCGCGATCCTGCCAGTCCCAGTCCGCAACCGCCGCATCCATCCGGACCAGCGCCCGTTCGATCTGAGCGTCAGAATATCGGTTTCTGGGAAGCTCAGGCACCTCAGACTGGACTAGCCTGAATTCTACACTGCCCTCCCGTCCTTTATTGTCACCCGCAGCATATTGTTCGACGTCACTTCGATATGCGTTGAGGAGCCGGATGACGCTCTCGGAGCACCGGAAATTTTCGGTTTTCGTGATCGTCTCAGCGCCTTCGGGCGGCGCGAAGGAATGGGCGGTTTCATCATAGATCTGCTGCCACGGATCGCCGAAATAGCCGACGATCGGCAGGCCCTCCCCGACACCAACGAGATTGAGGCCCGTGACAATGCCTTCGAACGTGTCTTGGGCTTCGTCAACGAAGATGTAGGGAAATCTGAGGCCAGTGATCCGCCGAAAGGTGGCATTATGAGCCAGAAGATACGATGCGATCGCGATCACATCGTCATGGCTCAAGCGGCCTTTCGGATAGTCGCTGAACCGGACATCCCGATACTGAAACTCCTTCACCTCATCGAGGCCGGCAAGTTCCCCGTCCAGACGCTCAGCCTTGGCACGCGCATCGCGCGCGGTTCGGCTATTGCCGCCATTGTCCTTGTCCCGCTCCTTCTGAATCAGGGCCGGCAGCCGGTCAAGGCGCAACGCATCCCGAATGTCGTCCTGAAAACGCCCAATCTGTTCCCAGAGAAATCCGTGCAGCGTAGAGACGAGATAGAGATCGTCGAAACCCAGCCGCGATTTGATCACCTCGACCGCACGCTTCGTGAACGTGATGCAGGCGATGCGTTGGCCATTCTGCCGTAGCGCGCGGCCTTCACGATCACGGACACGGTCCAATGCCTCGACTAGCGAACTCGTCTTGCCGGAGCCCGCGCCCGCAATCAGTGCGAAACTGCGGTGGCCATCGAGGCAATCGCGCACCCTGGCGTCGGCTTCGCTCTCGACCCATGTCGCCATCGTCAAACTCCCGCTGGGGCATTCGGTGCCGGCGCTGGCCCGCACAGGCGTGTTTCAAGCCAGCCGAGCCCCTCACCGATGTAGAGCGGCACCTTCCAGGCCGTGGCACCGGCCAACAGACTCATGGCAAAGTCGGTCTTCTTGAAATTGTCCGACCGGATGCGATCATAGATCGCCTGATAAGCGTCGGGAAGCACCTCTGGAATGTCGATGCCGACGGAAAGCGTGCCCGCGCGTAGGAGCGCGAAATTCTCGTAAGCTATCGCCTCCTCCAGCGTTCGGGGGCGCAATGCTTGCTGCACGGCGCCGTCGGTGACGGTGATATCCGTCTGGAAGGCGATACAGCGATCCTGCGCGACATTGATCTTGTCGGCGGATGCCATCCCCATTAGGCCGCCGATAGTTGTCTGCACGCAGAGCTTTTTCAGTGTTGCGTTCGATGTCCGTGCATCGGGCACGTCGGCTCTGCAAGCACTCGGATAACCGGTCGGCGCGACGGAATCGATGTCGGTCACGACCAGATATGGGATCCGCAAAAACGCCAGTAGCCCCTCGAAGCGGTGCGCGAACGCGCCGCCTACCTCCAGAACGGTCAGGTATGTCGCCCGCAGTCGGGACGCCGAGGCTTCGATCATCGACGGCATGAGCAATTTCTCGACGGCACCTTCCACGAGAATAGCGGCATCCGCGAAGAACAGATCGCAGTGAGTGAGGCGGAGATAGCGTTTCAGGAATGCCAGTGATTCAGCGGGTGATACGAGTATGCCGTCGATGACCTCTGCCTCGGGCTGAAAGGCCCGCAGGCTTCGAACGTCCGAAGCGTTGCGAATACCGCCATTGGCGACCTCACCGCTCAGATGGCAACGCTGGAAATAGCGAACTTTCTCGAAGTCGACCGCATCCAGAATGTGGGACGAGTGCGTTGTGACCACCAGTTGCGGTACGAGGTCTGCCTGCCCCGCCGCCTTCGCGGATTGATCGATCACGCTCCACACGTTCGCAATGAAGGTCTGCTGGACCTGAGCGTGGAGATGCACCTCGGGCTCCTCGATGAAGATGAGGTGACAGAGCGGGCGATTCTCGGCGGTAAGGAGCCACTGCGAGTGAAAATGTCTGGCCTGAATGGCCATATATATGAGGTTCTTGAACCCCAGCCCGTTGTAGAGTTCCGGCAGTTCATGCGCGCGGCCGGGATCGACGTAGAGCAACTCGGTATTGCCGCGTAGCGCGGTCTCCGGACTGAGCGACGATATGATTCGCAGCTCGCGATCGTTGATCGACGGCACGCCAAGATCTTTGATCAGGCTGATCAGCGGATCGAACTGCTTCGCGTAATGCTCGGTGAGCTTCTGATTGTTCTCGTCGATGACCCGATGCGCTTCCGCAGCATGGTCTGTCTGCTCCAGATTCTTTCGATAGTAAGAGGCGAAGGCGGACGAGAGCCGATTGCTACGGCTGCTGTCATCGTCATTGATATTCCGCTGCGCATCGACAAAATCGACTCGAATGAGATGCTTAAGTAGGCGACGGCCCTCGTCGGGATCCAGCTGGTTAGCATGCACCTCCAGTCCGCCGCCTTCGACGGCCCTTTCCTCCAGCGATGCATATCGCACGGCGGAATGTCGGCTCAGATTGTTATCAGTCGACAGATACTGGGAAAGCGTTTTCGCCCGACTCCCGTCGGCATCGGCGGGGTAAGCGGCGAAATATTGATCTCGCAGCTTTTTTGGCTCCTCGACGCCGTATGACAGCCGGATGCCGACCCGAGTGAAGTCCGACAATTTTGGAAGCAAAGTGAAAACCCGCCCGAAGGCGATCGTGTTCGGATCGATCGTGAACCAGAGGTCGAGTGATATTTCCGGCAGCGAGGTGGCTTCGTCATCAGCCCCGAAGGCGTCGAAATCCGCCATCCTAGCAACCGCGAAATCGTGGATTTTAAAGTCTCGGTCGCCGAGAAATGAGCGAAAGATCGCGGTCGCCGATGTCTTTCCGCTGTTGTTGGGTCCGACGAAGATAGTCTCCTTGTCCTCAATGTCGATTGCGACGGCTTCCAAGCGTCGGAAATTACGTATCGAAACGGCGCTCAGCTTCATAATCCCCCCGCGTGCTGCGCCCCGATATTAGCAGTTCGACCGCCTGTTAAACAGCGATCGCTCCTACCGGCCCGCGCCTAGATTGTTGCCCGCTTATCATTGTCTAACAAGGAGGCAAATGTCATCATTCTGGAGCTATCTGCGGTGAGTGTTAGTCTGATCTCCAATCGACAAGGCGATTAGCCGCCACGATACATATCTCCTTTTAACGACAGCCACCCTCAGCCGGGCTGTCTCCAATTGCCCGACGCTCTTCCTCAAAAATGCGCACGACGGGATCCCTGAACGGCAGCTTATTCCGATGGAGCGCTCCGAAGCGGACAGCCCGGAAAGTCCCAGTCCTTGCCGTCTAGCTGCTCAACAGGCGGGCCAGCGATTTACCTCACACCGTTCGCCTCGCAACGCGCCGCCACCTCGCCCACGGCTGCCCGGTAATGTCGACACACCCGCTCCTCGCGCATTCCAAAACGCCGTGATACTTCGGCCACGCTCATTTTTCGTCCGACGACAAGAATGAGTATGCCGCGCGTCAGCGGCTCCATTCCGGCGACAACTTGCCTGATCCGCGCAGCTTCCTCGCTGCCCCCAGGGCCAATCGGTTCGGCTATCATCTGCAGGTCAACAGTATCGAGATAGCGGTCGATCCGCGCGCAGCAACGGTCATCGTCCGCCAGGTTTTGAAGGCACAAAATCAATTTCGCCAATGCCTGGCGCAGGACAGTTAGATAGGTCACATCAGGACACTCCGCAAATCGGGTTCAGTCCCTCCAGGGACACCCAACCCACTCTCCCTCCCCTTCTAACCCCTGGAAATGCTGTTTCCCGTGCGGGAGGCATCACGCGTCCTGCCTGTCCCCTACCCTCTTTCTCCTCGCCACCTCCCAGCTTCACACCCCGCCCTCACCGCTGCGACAGCGATCACCGCCCGTAGGGCCGGGATCGGCGCAGCCGAGCCCGGTCGGCGCGGCGGCACGCCGTGCCGACACGAGCGCGATGCCCGCGCAGCGGGCAGTCGCCCACCCCCTGCTTCAGCTGCTAATTCGCTTCGTAAAAACGTCATAATGGGTTTCTTAGGGGGTTGCGCTGCCCCGCCAATCCGGCAAGGTAGCCCCGCTTCTGTTGAAAGCGCAGAAGTGGGGCTTAGTAACCCCTGCATATACAGCTCGGTCGCAGTTTCACTGGGGCCGGGTGGCATGCGCGTATGTCCAGCCGGCAACGGTAAAGGCGCATGCGCCTGTGTGTATGCCAGGTTACTAACATCCGGCTTTGGCCGTCGCCCCGAGAGGACATAGGTGCGACGAATGAGCCAGGGCAGAAGCGAGGATCGCCTGCGCGATCCGGTCATAACCAGAGATTCCGGCAGGTTCAGCTTCCCGGAATTCTACACAAGGGAGAAGCCCCGCCTCATGCGCTTCTTCGCGCGCCAGCTTGGCAATCAGGCCGATGCCGACGAACTCGCCCAGGAAAGCTTCACCCGATTCGTGCGCGCAGCGCCCGCACAAGCGCTTGCCAGCCCGCAGGCTTACCTCACGCGCATCGCGACGAACCTGCTGCGCGATTTCGTCGAGCGCGGATCGACCCTGTTGTCGAAACGCACCAAGCCGCTCGACGATGGCCTGCATGCAATTGCCCCATCCGACACCCATCGCGAGTTGCAGGCAAAGCAAGATCTGGCGCGCTGGACGCTGATCCTCAACCAACTTCCGCCACAAACGCTCGATATCTTCATGCGCAATCGGGTCGAAGGTCAGACCTATGTCGCGATTGCAGCGGAGCTCGATCTTCCGCTCTGGGTCGTGCAGAAACAGATGCTCAAAGCCATTCGCCATGTTACCGCCTATCGCGAGGCGAATGATGACTGACCTGCCTGCCGATCATGATCCCCACGAAGGATCGCGCGATGCCCATGAATGGGCCATGCTGATCATGGCCGACGCGGACGCTGTGCCAGATCCCAGGAATCTCGACAGGCTGGGTCCACATCAGCGTGCCTTCGACGTCTGGATCGCCGAAAACCCTTCCCGTAAGCTCGCCTATCTGCGCGTGGTAGACACCGTGCAGCAGGCAAGCCAAGCCGCCGTACAAACGCATTCGCGCAGGCCTCTCCTGCACCAGACGCGAAAAGTGGAAAGCCGTCCACCACGGCTTCTCCTCGCCGCATCAGTGGCGCTTTGCCTCCTTGCGGCAACGGGTCTGCTTTGGCGTTCAACCGATGCACCGCCCTCGCTGATCGGGCAGAGCGAGGCGCGCACGCCGCTGGAGACACGGGTCGGCGAGGTGCGCACGGAGCGCCTTGAAGATGGCAGCTCTATCTTATTGGATACCGACACGTTGGTTCTGATTGGATATACTGCCGAGCGCCGCACGATCGAACTCAAGCGTGGACGTGCCCGCTTCACCGTTGCCAGCCAGACGGCAAGACCCTTTTTGGTACATGGGGGCGGCATTGAGGTGACGGCAGGCGTCGGCCAGTTCGACATGACGATCCGTAAGGGCGCACGCGTTCATGCCATCGAGGGCGAGGTCAATGTCACACTACCCCGCACTGACCCGCGCCAGCTGCCCAAAGCCCTTACATTGCATTCCGGCCAGCTATTGACGCTCAAGGCTGGACAAATCCCGGATTTTTCCGTCAATCCTGCCAAACGGTCAGAGCAGCAATGGGTGAGCGGCGTGAAGAGCTATGATTATGTCCCGGTCAGCGACGTCATCGCCGAAGCAAACAGCTATAGCGAGACCAAGATCGTCCTGGCTCAGCCAATGCTAGGCGCGCGCGAGATTTTCGCTGACATCGAAATCCGCAATATTGAGCGCGTTGCCCAAGCCCTGAGCAGCTTTCTCAACCTCAAGATCGAACGAACCCAGAAAGACATATTGCTGCTCACCGCCGAAAAATAATGACGCATTGCAGCTTTAGATAGGCACGCGCCCGTCTTCCGTTCTGAGCCTCAATAAGAGGCCCTGCGGAACAAGGGGGCAATTTTCATGCGTATCGGTAAAATTGGGCTTCTCAGCGGCGTTGCACTGTCCATGTGCATTCTGGTTCCCCAGATCCATGCCCAGGAAGCACCCAAAAGCTACGATCTGCCTGAGCAGGATCTTGGCGATGCGCTGCGCGCCATAGCCAGGATGAGCGATTATCAACTCGTTGCCGATGGCCGGTCGCTCAAGGGTCGTCGCGCCCCGCCTCTTGCCGGGGCCTACACGCTCGAAGACGCCGTGGCTGCCCTCCTCGCGCCTTCGGGCCTCACCGCTGACATCAGGGAGCGCACCATCACCCTGCGGGGGCGAGAAGCGCCGTCGCGCGAGGCGGTAACAAGCGCGACGGACATCGAACTGTCGGTCACCGGATCCCGCATTCGCGGCGCGAAGCCAACATCTCCGGTAATATCGGCCAGCCGCGAAAAAATCGTCGAGCTCGGCCATAGCGACCTTGGATCATTCGCACGGAGCATCCCGCAAAATTATAATGGCGGCCAGAACCCCGGCGTGGTGTCCGCTCGGCAGAATGGTTCGGAAAATGTCACGTCGTCGTCCGCCCTTAACCTCAGAGGACTGGGCGCAGACGCTACGCTCACTTTGCTAAACGGACATCGGCTTGCCTATGACGCGGTGAGCCAGGGCATCGATATCTCGGCTATCCCGCTGGCAGCGGTCGAGCGGGTCGAAATTGTCGCTGACGGCGCATCGGCGCTTTATGGTTCCGATGCGGTCGGCGGCGTCGCCAACATCATCCTCCGCCGCGATTTCGACGGCCTCGAAACCAGCGCGAGAATTGGCGGCGCGACCGATGGCGGGGCGTTCCAGCAGCAATATAGCGGGGTGACGGGTCGCCGATGGAAGAGCGGCGGCATCATGATCGCTGCTGATTTCGCCAAGGCGACCGACGTCTCTGCCGGCCAGCGTTCCTACACGCATGGCGCCGTGAACCCTGAAATGACCATATTTCCGTCAAACAAGCAATTGAGCGCTGTAGTTGCAGGCCATCAATCCTTGGGCGACGTTATGGAGTTCGGGCTCGATGCCCATTATATCCGCCGTAAATCCAGTTTCTCACTGCCCAATGGCAGCGGCACCAATATTCAGTCCGGCGCCATCGCCTCCCCGGACGTCGAGAGCTGGTCCATCAGCCCGTCCCTCACCTTCCACCTGCCTACCGACTGGGAAATGACCGCCCGCTTCACGCGCGCTATCAGCGATAGCGGTGTCAAGGCGGAAGTCTTCTCAGGCAACAGCCGGTTGTTCGTCAACGATGTGCGCTACAAGAATGATCTTTGGTCAGCAGAGTTCAGCAGTGAAGGCCCTCTCATTTCCTTACCAGGTGGAGAGGCACGTGTCGCGCTGGGGGCCGGACTGCGTGCCAATGGCCTGGATGGCTCGATCTTCAGAACGACGTCCGCTGCAACCTTTGCCATCCAAAATTATACAGACTCGCAGACCGCTCTATTCGCTTATGGCGAGATGTTTCTACCGCTGATCGCTGGCGCAAATGCATTGCCACTCATTCACGCGCTACAGATCACCGGCGCGTTGCGATATGAACGCTATGACAAGATGGGCAGCCTTGCGACACCCAAGCTTGGCATTGCCTATCAGCCGATCGCCGATCTGACGCTCAAGGCCGCGTGGGGGAAATCGTTCAAGGCGCCGACGCTCAGCCAATTGAATATCGCTCCGCAGGCGACGATGTACGCTTCAAGCCGATACCTGCCAGCGCCCCCAACCAACGAAAATGTTCTGCAGATCGACGGAAGTCGAAAGGCGCTGGAGGCTGAAAAGGCCAGGACCCTTACATTCACCGTCCAGTTGGAGCCTTCATCGATAGCGGGTCTGAAACTCGAGGCCAGTTTCTTCGACGTCCGCTACAAAAACCGCGTAACCTATCCCATAGCGTCCAGTTCGCAGGCATTCAGGAACGAATATGCCGACCTCATCATTCTCAATCCGACCCTCGATCAGGTATTGGCGGCAACTGCCAGCCTGCCGCTCGGCGTTCAAAATCTAAGTGGCACCGCGTATGATCCTGCAAATCTTGCTGCGATCGTCTACACCGGATATCAAAATGTCGCCCGTCAACATATACAGGGGGTGGATAGTTCGGTCGCCTATGCCTTCTTTTCCGGCAGCAGCGATTTCAAGCTTGAAGCCAATGCCAGCTACCTCAAAAGCGATCAGCAGCTAAGCGCGGGGCAACCCGTCTTCGAACAGGCCGGCACCATATTCCGACCACCGCACTGGCGCGGGAGCGCGAACGCTAGCTGGAAGCGCGGCGAGATAAGCATAGCGATCGCCTATAATTATCTTGGCGGCACCAAAGACAGCCGAACCAGCACGACCTACCGGGTCAAAGCCTTTCATTCGGCTGACGCCACCATTGGTTGGAAGCCTCAAGGTAGCGGCCTCTGGGCTGGTTGGTCATTCCTGCTTGCGAGCCAGAACATCTTGAATCGGAAGCCGTCGCTTATTCGCACGACAAGCGTCGCCCTGCCCAATTATGATGCGACAAATTATCCCGCGATCGGGCGCACCATCAGTCTTAACCTTTCCAAGGCCTGGTAATGCTCATCTCCCTCGCGATGAGCCTTGCTGGCGCAGCTACGGCCGCCCTGCCGGCCGTAGCTGCGGATCTGGATTGCGCGAAGATGTTGGTGGTTCGCCGGTTGGCGGGAGCCCCTCGCCCCATCGAGGCCACCGATCTCATTGAAACCCTGGATATCGGCTCCAATGGCGGGATGGAAAGCGATCCTGTTTTCACCCTTTCACCCGATCGATCGCGCCTCGCTGTTGCCGTGCGAAGGGCCGACGGGAGGTCCAACAGCTATTGCTCCGGCATCTATATCGTCGACCAGAATGGGCAAGCATCGCTGATCGACGCGGGACCCGGCGTCGCCTTCTGGCGCTATGATAATTTCTTTGGCACGCGAGGATTTCCCACTGGTGTCACCAAGGTCATCACGCCTCTTTGGTCTTCAAACGGAGACAATCTGGCTTTCCTGAAGCTCGTCAATGATCGGTTGCAATTGTGGCGTTGGGATGTGGGGGGCCATAGTCGCCCCGTCGCAGCACCAGAAGATGACATTGTCGATTTTCGCTTCGGGGCCGACGGCAAAGGCCTTGTGTACAAGCAGCGCGCGGATGGTCCGCCGACGGAAGAGCTGAACCAGGAAGCGCTGCGGGGCTACCGGCTCGATGAGCGCTTCTTTCCATTCGCGTCGCGCGCGCCCTTTCCGCGCGGCGGTGCTTCCTATCGCTTTTATAGAGTGGATCTGGACGGCAGCGCTCGCGGGCCAGCAACTGAGGCGGAGATCGCCGCCTTCGCCAACGATCGATCCGCGGCGCTGCGCAACGGCGCGATAATGGTCGATGTCAAGGCGGATGCCGAGGGCATGGGCCGGATCCATATGCTGATCGGGACGGCGGAGCAGTTTTGCCGCAGCGCCAGCTGCACCGACATCGAAGGTCAGCCATGGGTCACGCAGTCCGGACATATCCGGTTTGTACGGCGAGAGGGATGGGGCCGAAGCCTCGCTGCCATTTACGAATGGAAGGGCGGCGACACCGATCCTGCCCGCCTCTTCCAGACGAGCGACCTGCTCAAGGGATGCGTACCCATCGACGATGATGTCCTGTGCGTGCGCGAAAACGCGACCCGGCCCCGATATATAGACAGGATCAGGCTGCAGGACGGCAAGAGCAGGACCATCTTCGAGCCCAATCCCGATCATGCAAAGATCGTCCACGGTAGAGTTGAGCGGCTGCAATGGACCAATGCGATGGGAATCCCCAGCTATGGTGATCTCGTCTATCCACCGACATTCCAGCCGGGCCGCCACTATCCGCTGATCATTACCCAATATGAAAGTAGGGGTTTTCTGCGCGGGGGCACGGGCGATGAATTCCCCATCCAGCTTTTCGCAAAGGCAGGCTATCTGGTCCTCAACATCGAGCGCCCCCAATCGCCCGTCTCCGCCAAACAGCTTGCGCCACTAGAAAGGCAAAGACGCGAAAATGCCGACTTTCTCGCACGGCGTAATATCCTGTCGACGATAGAAACCAAAGTCTTGGAGCTGATCAACACAGGCCTGGTCGATCCGGACAGGATCGGGATTACTGGACTCAGTGACGGCTCGACAACGACACAATTTGCGGCGCTGCACAGCCAAATGTTCAATGCTGCATCGATCAGCGGCTGCTGCTGGGAGCCCTCCCAGACCTGGCTTCTGGGTACCGCCATCCAGCAACATTATCAAAGCATAGGCTGGCCTGCTTCCCCAGAAGCCAGTTCAGCCATCTGGTCGCAAATGTCGCTTTCCCGCAATGCCAGCCGCGTTGCTTTCCCCATTCTCATGCAAGTGGCTGATGGTGAGCTTTACCCCATGCTGGAAGCTGTCCGCGCGCTCCGCGCTGCCAATAGTCCGGTTGATGTCTATGTTTTCCCTGACGAACTCCATATCAAGCGCCAGCCAATCCACCGCCTGAATGTCTATCGCCGCAATCTACGATGGTTCGATTTCTGGCTGATGGACAAGATGCCCGCCGATGGCATCGAGCGTGAGGAAGCGTCGCGCTGGGCGCAGATGAGGAGAGATTGGAAACAAGGCGGGATAGATTTGCCGACATCGGATTAGATGCTCAGCGCGCTACATAGCCGCTACATCATCCGCGCCAATGTTCGATCCAGGCTTCCATGTCGAGCAGAGCCGATAGGCGCATATAGCTCAGCTCTAAGCCGGAATCGGATACCAATGCTGCGGCTAGAGTGTCGGCGTCAACCATGCCCCGCGCGACCAGCTCGCCGTCCATCAGGCGGTCGCGGATGTCCTTCCTTTTGCTGCGGAGAAGAGCGATTGCAAAACTGCTTGGACTGCCCTTGCGCCGCCGGTCCCGGATGATCGGCGGCAATACATCATGATAGGCCTTGCGTGCGACGGCGCGGTCGCGGCCGCCCTCAACCATGTGCCAGCCTGGTATTGCAAGCGCCAGTTCGACAATGGGCTGGGAGATGAGCGGATTTATGAGCGGCATGTCGAAGGCGCGCAGATAGCCCTCGATGTGATTCTGGATGCGCAGCAGAAAAGCGACATGCCCTACCTTGCCTGCGCGCGAGCCATCCTGCTCTTCAAGCCACGGATGTGACAGCGGCCTGGACATTATGTCTTGCCGGGCCTCACGCGTCATGAATTGAAGATTATACTGCCAGGCATAGGGTCTTTTTAGCTGACGATATTGACGTACGACCTGCCACAAGACCGTCCATGCCGATATCTCCAATTTTCCGGCAATATCGCGCAATGTCCGCAAGGCGTCGGTACCAAGGCCTCGAGCTCTCATGCAATCCAGCAGCGGGCGCAGCGAATTGCTGTTGTAAAAGACATTGTCACCGCCACTGCCGGTGTAGATCGCATCGGTTTCCGCCACCCCTGCCACACGCATCGCCGCGGCGTGAAAAGCGGTTTCATGGATCAGGCCAATCGGCTTGGGAAAATGCCTGGCGCTCGACACGGAAAGGTCGATGTCAGCCAGATCATAGTCCTCCTCTATCAGCGAAGCACCGACAGCGCTGGCCATAGCATGGGCATAGTCCCGTTCATTCCCAAGCCCATCCCCGGCGCTGATCGTAACACAGCTAAAGGGCCTTTTGCTTGTTCCCAAAGCCGAAGCGACAATTGAGGAATCAAGGCCACCCGACAGGGTTAAAAGCGCAGAGCCTGTCGTTGACGCCCATGATGCAACGCAATGATCTACAGTCCGCTTTAGGCGCTCCTCCATCGCCGCCGCGCCAGGCCGCTCTACCGGCGATATATGGTCCCAGGGTGACCAGAAGCTAGTTGCACTGCTCTGCCCCTCCGTAAGACGCTCATAGGTTCCCGGCAAAATTTCCCGAACAAGTTGGATCGCCGTCGTTGCAGCGGGCAAATCTTTCGCGGCGAGATAGCGCGGTATTTCATCCCACGCGATTGTCGGCTTCAAAAGACCGGCGGACACGAAGAGAGATATGTCGGACGCCGCTGCCCAGCCACCCGATACCGGGATAATATAGCCGGGCATCGCGCCGGAGGGATCCCGCATCATTGTGAAACCGCCGCCATCGGCAAGCAGGGCGACATATCCACCCCAAAAGCGGTCACGCAGCGAACCTATGGGATCAGATTGCGCCAAAGACTCGATCGCTAGCGCATCGTCTGGTGCTATTCTACGGGCAGGCCCATATTTTTCAAACAGGGTGCCAAGGATATACCCCCCGCCACCCGGTATGGTCAGAACATCCTCGATCGACCGGGCAAGGATCGCGAGCCCTTGCTGCTGGATGGCGTGACGCAGGCCGGTCGCGCTCTGCGCTCGCTGGATCAGCCCGTCGAGCGCAACCTGCGCCGAACTCGAAAATATGAGAAACTGACGCAGCATCAGACGCAAAAAATTGGCTGGAAGGGTCGGATATTCTCAAGTCGGTCATTGAGGACGGTATCGCCGGACTGCACCCAGCAATGCGCAGAGAAAGGTTGGGCACTTACGCCCATCACCAATGTCGCGGCCATGCCAGATGCACGGACCATATCGACATAGGCGATCGAGCTTGAGAGGCAATGGCGATGCCGGGGGCGCAATGGCGCAGTCGCAGCAAATGCCTGGCTCAAAGCAATGAAATCCTCCGCACGGCTGGCGGTAGTGGCCGGACGGCGCGTCCCAAGTCGGTTGATAATCACCTCGAAACTGGACAGGCGCAGCCACACAATTGCACGAAGCTGGCAGAGGATGCATCGCATCGCATAGCGGACAAAGGGCGATGACGGTTTGAAACAGATATCCCTGGTTGCCCTTTCGATAGCAGCCGGGCGGATTGGCGCGCAGGCGCCATCGCAGCGGATGAGAATGCGCGCGCGCTCCAGCTCCGCGAGTTCAGGCACGGGCTTTTCATCCTGCGAGAATTTTTGAAAGGCGCTGTCCCATTCCGGTTTGAGCGCGAAATAACGGTCGCCGGGCACATCGAAGAATATCGTGCGACCTTCGGACACGCAAAAATGAAGACCATTGCGAAGCCTGTAAGCCATGCTCGCACCTATTGCTGAGTGGCGAGAAGAAAGGCGCGCATCGCCAGGGATGCGCGCCTTTCCGCGATCAGTCGTCGGCAATGCCCATTTGCCGGATTTCGGTGCCCAGACTGTCGGCGTTGCCGACGCCGGCACCCTTTGTCTCCACCGAGGCAGCGCCCAGATCGACGACCAGTTCGTCATGTTCGATGATGTTCGTCATGTTCATCTCCATCACAAAGCCGCACTATTTGCGGCGTCCATAATGGTAGGCGGCAGTTGACATATATCCGATCTTATATGCTCCCATTCTGACAGTTTATAAGCTTGATTAGTCAATCGACTCACAGTCGTTTAGTCTCCGGCTTGTTAAGCCGTTCATTTAGCGCCGTTGCTAAATCCTCACTCCTCTGGTGGCAGCCAATGAAATCTCATCAGCGTGTAACAGACGTCGACGGTGATATTGCCACATCGCGACACGCGTCGCATTCCTGTTACCCGAGCGGGTGACGTTCCAGAGGGTCGCGAGTTCTTCGCCCTGCCGTCCGATCCCCCCCTCATGGAGCCTCAGGACGGCGAGTCGCTCTCCCGCCTGGATGATGGCGTCGAGATGCTCGCCATTGGGCGAACAACCTGCCAGCAACGCGAAGAACTCGGCCGCAGCGTCGGCGATGGCAGCACCATCGGCGCTCTTGCTGACAAGCGCAACCGGCGGAGCGCCAATCTCCTCAAAACGGATCATCACCTTCACGATCAGGCGAACAATGTCAGCATGCCAACTATAGAGATGAAAGGCGCTGCGCTTGCTCAGGATCGGAATCGCGAAGCCCCCACCGCCCTGCATGTCGACAAGTCGCTCGCCGACCAGCCGGTTCAAAGCATCGCGGACTGGGGAAATACTGGTCCCGAACCTGTCGGCAAGGGTGTGGGCGACCAATGGCAGGCCCGGTTGAAACTTGCCTGCCATGATCAGTTGCTTGATCTCCCGGTGAACCCGGGCGGCCGTATAGGCGTCAGGCGCCATGGCCCCACCTATGCTGCAGAGCCTGAGTCTGCCGGACCATTTTGCCCACCACCAGTCGGGCGGAGAAAGGTCCTCAGGCTCAGGCCAGATATGAATTCTATGCAGCGGGCTTCGAGTTCATACATGTCATCGAGGAAAAAATGGCGTGGAAAGTGCATATGATGCTCCAGAAACAGCATGGGAATGAGGAGATGCGCCGCCGAAAGGCCAAGGGCGTGCGTGCAGGCGACATGATCGTCGAAACGGGACTTCGGGTTGCCCGCCTCAATTTCGCGCAGCCAGCGCACGCCGATCCCGACATCGGCGGCAAGTTGCTGTTGGGTTATACGATGGCGCCTGCGCCGTTCTTCAATGCGGCGACCAGAGATCGACTTGACCTCGGCCAGTATCGACGCCCCCTCTTCAAAGGCGCCACCTTGAGATGAGATCATCAGGTCCTCCCTGATCGCGTCTCAAAGCGTCCATGCACGTTCCAACGACCGCAGATTCGCGTGGATGACACAACGCGTCAAATATATTCGTTTCCATTTTGAGACTATTGATTTCTCCCTTAGCGCCGTTGCGCTCGGGATAGGCAGACATGGCGTTCCAGTGCCGCAATTGTCCTGATCGGATCAGATCTCTCGCTGTCGGTCGAACCTGCTATTTCTTTTCGATGCGCGCCTGCACGCGCTGCCAGGCATTGGCAAGCTCATGATCTTCGCAGCTTTCCATCAGCGCGATCGCCAGATTGTGCAATGCCCCTGCAGAGAGACGGACACCGATCAAATCCGATTCCGCGAGCCGATTGAGGATGGATCCTGTCGTGCTATTGAGCACAGCGGTTGCCCCGACAAAATGCTCGCATTTGCCTGACAGGCGCTTGAGCGATGGCATGGCCAGCTCTGCTACGAGCGCGCCGGTTTCGACCTTTTCCATGAGCATCACAGCAACGCCCAGGGTTGCGCCATAGGGAATGAAGCTCCTGGCGATCCGGGCGAGACGGTGGTGCTGGGCAAGGAAGAGGTCTGTCCCCTCCTCCGACAAGCGCAGCCGGTACGTCCGCGAACGATGCCCTGTCATGCCCCAAGCCCTTTGCGATTCGGGTGGATGCCCCCCTGATCAAGACGACCGAGCGCGAATTTGAAGTCGCTCACGTCCGATTTTTTCTGAAGTCAGCGCAAAAAGCGGCACTGAGATGCCGATTTCGGCACTTCAGTGCCGCTTTCGGCATCTCAGTGCCCTCCCCATTGCGACCCTCAAAAAGCTGGCGCAACTGATGGCCATAGCGATGCGGACGACGAATTTCAGGCTGCTGCGGCAGAGAAAAGCCCAAGCCTGACCGTCATCTTGCGTCGCACCGGAGGGCTGAACGCCTTCGCAACAGGAGACCTATATGAGACTGGCAATTGGGCCTGCCGTTGCGGCAGGGATGGTATCGGCTGCCTTGCTGGCGCCGACAATCGGGTGGGCGCGCCCGGCGGCAATGCCGGCGGCCCTTACGCCCCTGGCGCATCTCGATATCGGAGAGGCGAACGGGCAATTTGTGATCCGTCCTATTCCGGCTGCATCCCGGACCTCGCCTGATCTCTTGCCGATTGGCGTATCGATCAGGATCGATGCACGCCTTATTGACGCCCAAGCCCGGCGTTACGGGGAATTGGCCCGATGAGATACGCCCCTGCGCTAACCGCCCTCGCCTCCATTTTCGCGCTTGCCGGTCCCAGCCAAGCGGAGGACGCGACGTCGGAACCCAGCCTTGCCATTGTTGCAAAAGCCGCTGAGAAACAGCTGCGCCAGACCTTCACCAATCTCCAGTTCGAGGATTTCGGGCCATCGCCGGTCGCAGGGCCGATTTATCAGGCAAGTGCCGGGGGCCGGCTTATCTATTATGCCCCGCAAAGCGAGCATATCCTCTTTGCGACCATCTATGATCGCAATGGTCTCAACCTCACTGCGCTGGATCAGGAAAACCGGGCGCGCAAGCAATTATCCGCGATCGATCCGGCGCAGGCGCTGGCGATTGGCCCGGAGAATGCGCCCATAATCATCGAGTTTACCGATCCCGACTGTCCCTATTGCCGCGCGCTCGACCGCTTCTGGGCGACTAAGGCTGCCGAAGGGAAGCCGGTGCGCCGCCTCATCTTCTTCGTGTCGGGCATTCACCCGGACGCCGCATCAAAGGCCGAGCATATCCTTTGCTCGCCTGAACCGGCAGCTGCGTTCAAAGCCATATATAATGGCGCGAAACCGGCAAAGCTGGAGACCTGCCCCAAAGGACGCGCGAAGGTTGAAGCCGATAGCGCGCTGGTCCGCAAGATCGGCGTGAGCGGGACCCCCACCCTGATCGCCAATGGCATGATCATTTCAGGGTTCCAGCAGGCGCAGCTGGAGGCGTTTCTCGATACGCCACAAAGTAGGCCACTGGGAAAGCCCCCTTCGAAGGCACTGCCCGATGCACACCGGTGATGCCTCTCATCCTGCCATGGATCCCTTGTCTCCTGCCCGTGCGGGAACAGGCGGACCGGAATGCCGGCGGTCGCGCGCTCATGGAGCTGTCCCATGCGACCCTCGGCATGCCAGCGAGATCATTCGCGGGCGAGGCGTAGCTGCGGACGGCTCCCTTTTCGATGGAGACCAAAGATGATGACCCTATCGCGCAAACGCGCGCTTGCCCTTGCCGACCATGGCACCACTGCCCTTGTGGCGCTGCTCGCCATGACCGGTATCGCCCATGCTTTTTCCGCGCCCGCCGCCGGCGACCTTGGCTACGATATTTACGACATCGTGGTGAACCAGGGCGTCAAGGGACCGCTGGGCTTTGTCGGCGGCGTTGCGGCATTCCTCTTTGGCGTATCGCGCCTCTTTTCCAATATCATGATCGGTATCCCGACCATCGTGGCGGCGGTCTGCCTCATCAAGGCCGACAGCATCCTACAGTCCTTCGGGATGACCATCTGACCTGATTGGCACGGGTTTCGGGTTTTCGCCCGAACGCCCTGCCTTCGAAGCTGGAAAGCCAATGGTGGCTTTTCAGGACGCCCCGCCGTGCGGGTAGCGAAGCCTGAGGAGAAGGGTATCATGGACGAACGTCTGCCCCAGTATTTGCATCGGCCTGTCCAGATTCTTTGGTTTGGGTCGGACGAGTTCATACTGGTCATGTCGACCATCTTCGTCGGACTAATCGTTGGCGGACTGATCGGCTGGTCGCTCGTTGGTGCCCTTCTCCTTTTCATCCCCTGGAAGCGGTCGAAGCCCCGCGGTTTCCTGCCACATCTCGCCTGGCGCTGGGGATTGCTGTCCTTTCCCCATTATCCAGGGCCCACCCAGACCCGCTTCTACGAGTGAGGGAGAAGGCAAATGTGGCTCTTTACCCGCAAGGCCGGTGCTCCGCCCGATCCGCTGATCGGCAAGCCTGCCAGCTTTGGCATTCACCGCTATCTTCAAGGTTCCTCGAACCTCTTTGAAGAAAACCGGCTGCTCAAATTTGCGATTGTCGGCTTGTTCGGTATCACCGCGGTATTGGGCGCAGTTGTCTATTCCAGCGACCAGAACCGGCGCACGGTCGTCGTGCCCTTCGGCGCCAGTGGCGATCTCTATGTAACCGGTTCCACGCCATCGAGCGGTTATTTGCGGGCGATGACGCGTAACATCGTCACTCTGTCGGGCACCTATTCAGCCTATTCCGCTGATCGCCAGTTCCAGGAACTGCTCTCGATCGTGCACCCGTCCGCCTTTGAAAGCATGCGTGACACGCTGAACGGGGTGCTCGACGAACTCTCGACCAATCCGACCCTGTCGATCGCCACCTATATCCGGCCCGATCAGCCGGTCAGCTGGACCGACAGTCAGATCATGGTTCCGGTCGAAAAGGTCCGCGTCATCGGCGGCGTCATCCGCAAATTCCGCGGCACGCTGCGCATTGGCTACGCCATCGAAAATGGCCGCTTCTGGCTCACCCGCCTGTCCGAGGAGAAATTCGATGCCGAACTTGGGTAAAGGCGCGCGTGCGCCGCTCTCCTGTGCGCTGCTCACACGCACGCCACTTTGCTGCCTTGCTCTTGTCATGGCCATGCCTGTCTTCGGACAGTCGATCACCGCCCTGCCCGACCAGACCAGCACAATCCGCCTCTCCAACCGCGACGTCAATCATCTGGTCTGCGTTGGCGGCGAAATCGAGGATGTCAAATTCTCGGCGGAGAAAGCGATCAGTGTCGAGAAAGGCGGTTCGGACGCCTGGATCAAATTTCTGGTAAAGGAGGTCGACGACGCAGGTGCCGTCACGCGTAGCTTCGTGACAACGGCGTCGGAATTTTTCGTCACCTGCAATGGCGCCATCTATCCGCTCTATGCCGAGCCATCGGATATACCCGCGCAGACCGTCACGCTCGTGCCAGGCAGCGCCCAGCGGGCCAGAGCCAATGATGAGCTGTTGGGGCCGCTAGTCGAGGAAGAGCGCACCGTCTCGATCACGCTGGCCATGCTCCAGGACCGTATTCCGGCGAGCTTCTCGGCCGTCGCGCCGCGTGCCGGACTCATCCGTATCGCTACCCTGCCTGACGCCCGCATCAGCGAAATACGCCGTGTAGCGGTCGAGGGCTCTGGTCTGTCCGCATCGGAATATAGAGTCGAGGTGCCCACAGCGACCCAGCTGGATGAACGGCTGTTCCTCGATTCAGCACTGGGCACACGGATATTCTCGGTCACCGCCGACAGACTGGATCTTAAGGCTGGTGAAACAGCACGGGTCATCATTGTGCGTCGGGGAGAGGGGCTGTGAGCGAGAAAGTTCCGCCACGCAGCCGCAGCCGCGCGGCCCCATTCAAACCGCAGGCCAGCGAAGTCGACAAGCCTTACGAAACAGACGCCTCCCAGATCGCACCCCCCGAACCTGGCCCGACTATCTCTCGCGGTCCCGCCCTGCTCGACCTCAAGATCCATTGGGCCGCCATGTCAGCGAGCCAGAAGCTGCGGGCCAAACAGGCAGGCCTTGCCGCCACTGTCGCGGTGCTCGGCTATGGCCTATACACCGCTTCTGGCAGTTCATCGGCTGATCAGCCGGTCATCCCTGCTGCCTCCAAGCTTGATATGGGCGCAGGCCTTCGCGGTGACAGCCTCGAAACCAAGCTGCGCGGCGATGTCCGCAAGATTCTCGACGGCCAGACATTGCTTGGCGATCGCATCACCGCGATTGAAGAGGGCAAGGTCATCCCCGGCAGCAAGCCACCGGGCTCTTTGTCGGACGGCGAAGACCTTCCCTCCGCCTTGCCAGGCAGCGCGCCCGCTTTTCCAGACCCTCCGGGCAATGCAGAACTGGACAGCGCGCTGGGCGATATTCCGCCCCCTGCCCCACCAATCGCACCGCCGGCGCCTCCAGCGCCACCGGTGGAAAAGACCATCGGCGCGATCGGCGCGGCGACCGCCACGCTTTCGGCCGTAACGGGAAAGGAGGGAACGCCGTCGGCATCGCGAAAAAAGACCCGGACGATCTATTTGCCGCCTGGTTTCATGAAGGCGCGACTGCTCACCGGGATCGACGCGCTGGCGAGCAGGGACGCGACATCCAATCCGGAGCCCCTGATCGCCCGCGTCCAGGCCCCCGCCGTCCTGCCCAATGATGTCAAAGCCAATCTGGCCGGCTGTTTTGTCATCGGCAATGCGACGGGCAGCCTCGCCAAAGAGCGGGTCGAGGTCCAGCTGGTCTCTCTGTCCTGCGTCGATTTCGACGAACATTCGGTGGTCGACATGCCCGTCAAAGGCTTTTTCGTCGATACCGATGGCAAGAAGGGTCTGTCAGGCAAAGTCGTGACACGCGCCGGCGCTGCGCTGGCACGCACCTTCATCGCCGGCACCGTCAGCGGCTTTGCCAGTTCAGTCGAGACCAGCTTTGGCGATCTCTCGACCTCAGCCCTCGGATCGGTGCGATCGCTCGATGCGGGCGATGCCGCCAAAAGCGGGCTGGCAGGCGGCCTCTCCAAATCCTCCGACAAGCTCACCGACTTCTATCTCGATCTCGCCCGCCAGGCCGGACCCATCGTCGAGGTCGGCGCAGCCAAAGATGTGGTGGTCGTCATCCAGGAGGGCGTGACCCTAGAAATCAAACCCACAGCGGGGAGCAAATTCTGATGTCGATCCTGAACGAAAATAATGGGAACACGCCGCCATTGCCTCGTGCGTCGGGCTGCCCCGGACGCCGCATCCTCCTGACGGGCGCAGTGTTGCTGCTGCCCGCCTGCACCACTGTCGGATCGCTGATGTCGCCCTATAGCGAAAAGTTCAGCTGCAAGAATAGCGACCATGGCCAGTGCATCCACCCGGACAAAGCCTATGCCGACGCGATCGCCGATATGCCGTCGCGCTCCGACCCGGTGGTGAACAACGACAAGGCGATGCTGCGTGACAAGGCCAATAGTCCTGCCAACAGCGGTGCGAGCAAGCGCAAAAACAGCGGTGCTGCTCCCTTCAACGGCTATCGCGACAGCGTGTATCGAGAGCTCCAGGGTCTGGTCGAAGCGCCGATTACGCCGATGCTCCGGCCAGGGCGCACGGTCCGCACGCTGATCCTGCCCTATGCCGACCGCGAGCGGCCCGACCGGCTCTACATGCCGCGCTATGTTTATGCCATTCTCGAGCGACCCCAATGGGTGGTCGGCGATTATCTCGTCAATCCCGTCCAACCTGCAGCGCGCGTCCCCATACTCGAACAGATACGCGAGCGGCCGTCAGGTGATCGCGCCAGCCAAGGCGAAGCGGCCGACGTGCCTGCTTTGCCTGTGGAGGCAAAGCCTTGAGCCCGCTTGGCGCGCGCCATGGCGGCGGCCTGACAATCTCGGCGTTGCACCGCGCGGTTGCGCGCGACGCCTATTCCGATTTCCTGCCGATGGTCGCCTGGGACGCGCAGGAAGAGGCGTTCCTGTGCATCGATGATGGCTGGGGCCACGCCTGGGAACTTGTGCCATCGGCCTATATGTTTGCCCATGTCCATCAGGCGCTTTTGGGTTTGCTCAACGTCCATTTTCCCGATGGCACGGTTCTTCAGCTCCACGGCTTTGCCGATCCGCTGATCGATGACGCGCTTGACGCTTTCCTGGATCTGAAGACCCGGCCCGATCCGCTGATCCAGGCCTCGGCGCAGCGCACCGCCGACTATATGCGCGCCGGTACCCAGGGGTTGGACGCGCTGCACGGCATTCCCGTCCGCAATTTTCGGCTATTTCTCTCGATCAAGACGCGGGTGAAACTGGGCTCGGATCTGCGACGGCAGGTCGAAGAGCAGCTGTCCAAGCTTGGCATCCGCAGGTTGCCGCCAGAAGAGCTGGTGCGCTTCTATCGCCGGATATTCAACGGTCTCTTCGCGACTGCACCTGGCATATTTGCCGATGGCAGCAATGGTCATCCCGCGCCCCCTATCCGCAAGCAGATCATCGATGCCGGACCCGATCTGCTATTCGACGGGTCCCAGGTCTTTCTGGGGTGCCAGGTCGCGCGCTGCCTGACGCCGCGAGCCCCCGCGCGGCGTATCACCGCAGAGCGCGCCAACCGGCTCCTGGGCGGCATGCGCGGCGCTGCCGAAGATAGCGATCAGATTGGTGGTCCCTTCCTCATCACGCTCAATATCCTCTTTGATCATAGCCAGTTTGAAATTCACAAACGCGCCCAGATTTTGTCTGCACAAAAAGCCGCAGGCAGTTTCGCGGTCGAGGTAGGCAAGCAGATCGAGGAGATTGGCTGGGTGCTGGACGAAGCAGGCAATAGTCGCTTCCTCTCGGTCATCCCGATGGTCTGGGTGTTTGGTCGCGACAGTGCCCAGGCGCGCGAAATGGCGGCCCGCGCCAAGCGCCTGTGGGAGAGCGAACCGCTTCCCTGGATGATGCAGGAGGAGAGCTATCTCAATCCGGTCCTGCTGCCGATGAGCCTGCCCTTTGGGCTTTACCCGGAGAAACGCATGATGCGCCTGCTGGAACGCGACTTTCGCATGCCGGTCAAAGCCGCGGTGCTTCTGGCCCCGGTGCAGAGTGACTTTCGTGGCGGCGGCCGCCCGGCGCTGCTTTATACCGGGCGCAAGGGCCAGCTCATCACGCTCGATCTGTTCGATCCGCGCATCAACAATTATAATTTCATTGTTTCGGCCGAGAGTGGCGCAGGCAAGAGTTTCCTCCTCAATAACCTGTGCCAACAATATTATGCGCAAGGCGCGCTGATCCGCATCATCGATATTGGCGGGAGCTATCGCAAACTCTGCACGCTCTGCTCAGGGCGCTATATCGACATTGGCGAGGAGCGCCTGGTTCTCAATCCCTTCGACATGGGGTTTGCGCTCGATGGCGACGACCGCCAGTCGGCCATTTCCATGGCGGTCGCCATTGTCGCAGAAATGGCCAATGCCGCTACCCGCAAGGGCGTCTCGACCTCGGAATGGAATCTGCTCAAATCCGCCGTCCAGTGGACGATTGATGAAGGCCATGCTGAGGAAGGCATTGATGCGGTTCGCGCATGGCTTGGCGCCTATCCGCAATTTGCGACTTCCGATCTCGATCGGGTCGATCATCTGGTTCCCGTAGCGCGCGAGCTTGCCTTCAATCTGCGCGATTTTGGCAGCGAAGGCGCGTACGGCCATTTTTTCAACGGGCCGTCCACCTTCGACATCAGCCACGACGAATTTGTCGTGCTGGAGCTCGAACGGCTCAAATCCATGCCGGACCTGTTCAACGTCATCGTCATGGTGGTGGTGAATGCAGTCACGCAGGAGCTCTATCTTTCGGCACGCGACCGGCCCCGCTTTGTCCTGTGCGATGAAGCCGCCCAGTTCATGACGCGGAGCGAAGGCCAGGATCTCTCCCGCCTCGCCGAAGCATTCGGCCAGGGTTACAGGCGGGCGCGCAAATATCAGGGCAGCTTCGGAGTGGTGCTCCAGTCGCTCAATGACCTGCTGCTCTTTGGTGGCACGGGCCAAGTGATCCTGGAAAATGCTGCCACCCGTTTCCTGCTGCAGGGATCGACCTATGCCCAGGCGGTAGAGAACAAAATACTCGATTATTCCGGGTTCGTGCTGGATCTGTTGAAGTCGGTCCGCAACAACAAGCCCCATTATAGCGAGGTCTTCATCGACTCCCCGCTGGGCCTTGGCGTGGCCCGCCTCGTGGTCGATCCCTTTTCCTACTGGATCAATACATCAGCCCCCAATGAGGTGGCGGCCTTCGACGCATTGATCCGCGCGGGGCGCAGTCCGTTGGAAGCCGTGTGCGAACTGGCAGGCGTCGATCCGGCGCAGATATTGCCTTCCCGATCCGGCGAGGAGATCATCTGATGCGCCGGACAGCCTCCCATCCAGACCAATTGCCGCTGGGGTTTGGCAAGGATGCCGAGATCGAGCGCATGATCGAGGCGCGGGTTGCAATCCGTGCCGAGGCAGAGGCGGTACGCTGGCGGTTCCGGCTGATGATCGTGGAAACCCTGCTTCTCACCACGATGGTGATCGTCACCGGGTTGGTTCTCCACCAGCCCACCGCGATCATTGCGCGCGGCGCGCTTTTGATTGGTGCGACGTGCCTGAGTACGGGCATCCT
>TARA_R110000787_G_scaffold20065_1_pt1 | contig 71242 bp, 29 predicted proteins | sample TARA_R110000787 | Tara Oceans TARA_R110000787 (sample SAMEA4397920) | marine metagenome | biome: Polar Biome; feature: [DCM] deep chlorophyll maximum layer (ENVO:01000326); material: water (ENVO:00002006), including particulate matter (ENVO:01000060) such as... | depth 35 m | reverse complement strand
CCGACCCGACGGTCGATCTTGTACTTCGCGCTGTGGCGACGTGACATGGTAGTACCTCATTTCGACGCGGGCCGGTGGGCGGCGCTCATTCGCACCCACGATTTCAACGGCGGCTCCGCACCAGCCCGTAGATAAGGAACGGCTAGAACACCAAAATCGCTGGCGCGTCAAGCCGCAGGCCTGCTACTGAAACAGCACAAAAAACAGAACAATCATATGGGAGGAAGAAGATGAAGCGCATGGATGGACGAGTGGCAATCGTGACCGGCGGAGGCAGCGGCATCGGGAGGGCTTGCTGCCAGGCACTTGCCGAAGAGGGGGCGGCGGTTCTGGTCACCGACATTGACGAGCCAGGCGCCCAGGAAACCGCGTCACTGATCGCACAAGCGGGCGGGAAAGCCATAGCCGCTAAACATGATGTGGTTGATGAGAGCCGCTGGTCCGAGATAATGACTCTATGTGAGGAAGAACTGGGTAAGCCTTCTGTCATGGTCAACAATGCGGGCGTAGCGATCGGCGGGGCCATTCTGGAATACAGTCTGGCGGATTGGCAAAAACAGATGGCGATCAACATGGACAGCGTGTTCCTCGGCACACGCACCGCCATGCAGGCAATGAAAGAGAGCGGCGGCTCCATCATAAACATCTCGTCCGTTGCTGGCCTGAGGGGCGCATCGGGCGTGAGTGCCTATTGCGCAAGCAAGGGAGGCGTAAGGCTGTTTACGAAGGCAGCCGCGGTTGAATGTGGTCAGCTTGGCTACCCTATCCGCGTAAACTCAGTACATCCCGGCATTATTGACACGCCAATCTGGCAAAAAGGCATCACCCGCATGGCGGAGACAATGAGTGCAGATCAACGCGCTGCAATGTCGGCTCAAGTTGGCGCAAATGCCTTTAATGTGGATGCAATTGGCGCTCAGTCAGCGCCCATGGGACGCGCTGGCCGCCCGGATGAAGTCGCCGCTCTGGTCCTTTTCCTTGCGAGCGATGCATCCAGTTATATTACGGGACAAGAGCATGTCGTGGATGGCGGCATGACCGCGAAGTAAAAATGCTTATTCCGACCTTACTCCGGCGCGAATATTGCATTTATGCAGACTTAAATGCGTATTCGCGCCATATGCAGGAGCGCTCACTTGAGTGACGTCACAGTTGTTATTCCTAGCTATAACAGCATCGCGACCATTGAGGCGGCGGTAGAGAGCGCGCTCGCCCAGACCATTCCCGTCAATGTTATAGTGGTCGATGACGGTTCCAAGGATGCAACCGTCAGCAAGGTGCAGCAACTCGCGAAGCAGAACGCCAATCTAACGCTTATCGCACAACCTCAGAACCGGGGCCCGTCTGCAGCCCGGAACCGCGCGATAGCCGAGGCGAAAACCTGCTGGGTCGCCATCCTTGATGCAGACGACTACATGCACCCGGACCGGCTAAGAAAAATGGTTGATGTTGGCGTCAAGCAAAAGCTCGACTTGGTCGCAGACGACCTTGTTCGTGTGCCCGCCACGCCACTGCCTGCAAGTGGTACGCGCTTGTGGGCAGATCAATCGATCGGACTGGTTCACATGGACGCGGGCAGGTTTGCCCTCGAGAACCTCAACTCCCGCACAGGCAATCGCCGCGAACTAGGCTATCTTAAACCCATAATCCGGTCCGACTTTCTGACCGCGCACGCGATCGCGTATAATGAGGACATGCGGCTGTCCGAAGACTACGATATCTATATGCGCTGCTTGCTGGCTGGCGCTCGTTTCGGTGTCATCGATCCATGCGGGTATTTCTCGGTCGACTATCCGAACTCCTTGTCGAAGGAGTTTGCCTCTGCAGATCTGCGACGCGTACTTGATAGGGATCGTGAATACCTGATGCATCCAGGCCTTGCCGATGAGGCAAAACGATCAATCTCCAAGCACAAGATTCAGGCCTACAAGCACTGGGCATGGATGCACCTAATCGAGCGTGTCAGAGATCGCGATCTTGCGGGCGCTGTAGCGACGTTCGTTGCGCCCCCTGTGATCGTGGCAACCCTTGTTGGACGGGTTATTCGGCATGCGCTCGGCAAGGAGCCGGTACCGCAATCAGATGACCGGGAGGCCAAAGTCCAGTCTATCGAACAGATATTGGCCGCCTCTTAGATTGGTTCAGACCAATTAGACAGCGCCCTTGGCTATTATGATGGCCTCTTCCCTGCGTCCCTGCGCAACCATGATCAGTGCCTGAACGATGCGCTTTGCCAGCGTTGGCGAGACCAGCGACAAGGCGCCGACATATGCAGCGACGCCAACGCCGACCAGAATGACCATTTCCAGAAAGGCATGTATGGAATCCTGGATTATCTGCATGCAGACCCAGACGATGACACCCATAATCACCGATGCGAAGAAAGCTGACGAACCAGAAATCACCTGGCGCTTCATCGGAAAACCGATCGAGGATTTGACCGCATAGGCACCAAGCGCCCATGTCACAAGTGTCTGCGCAAACATGGCCAGCGCGACCGCCTCAAGGCCGATGTGGATGGTTGCCCCCACAGCCAACACCGTCAGAGCCAACCCCACCAGTGAGATCTTGAATGTCCAATCAACACGCCCTACCCCATTCAGGACACCTGAATTGAAAGCAGTCGTTGGGGTGCGAAGTCCCATAAGCAGGAAAACCTGTATAGTCGGAACGGCTGGCACCCACTGATCGCCAAACACAACCGGGATCGCAACAGGCGCCAAAACACAGGCCCCAATGAAGGTTGGATAGGCAATCAAAGCCGCGAGTTTCATTGCGCCTTCGATCGCGCGATAGAGTGTGGGAAGGTCATGCTGTGTTTGTGCGGCAACAGGCAGCGAGACAGCCGCAAAAGGCGTCACGAAGGCAGCCTTCGCCTGATCAAGCAGGCGCACCGCCATGTTAAACATGCCGAGTGGGGCCGGGCCGAGGATAGCGCCGACCAGCACTCGCGAAACCGTCCCGTCGGCAGCTACGACCACCTTTGTTGCCATGTTGAACGAGTTGAAACGTGAAAGTTCGCGCGTTTCGGCCCAACTTGACTTGAACGAGGGTTTCCATCTGGCCATCGCTGTAAAGGCGACCAAGCGGACAACTCGACGGGCAAGTTCCATATAGATCAGCGCCCAAGCGCTCTGAAGCGTGAATGCCAGGACAATACCCATGACTGCCGCAACAATTGTACCGATGACGTCAACGAGGGTAATTTCACTGTATCTCAGATCACGCTGCAGAAGCGCTGCCGGAACCGACGTCAATGCACCGATGAATAAAGATATGGAGAACAACCGTATCATTGGGACAAGTTCAGCGTGATCGAACGCGTGTGCGATCAATGGTGCCGCGAAATTAATTCCAAGCCAGAAGACCGCCGCCAGCACAAGCGACTGCATGAAAACCGAACTAATATGGCCTGCCTGAAGATCACGGCGCTGTATCAGTGCGTCATTCAGGCTGCCCGACGCGAAAATCTCTGGAATAGAGAAAATGACCAATGTCATGCCAAAAACGCCGAAATCCATCGGCGACAACAGCCGCGCGATGAATACCAGCGATAGCATGCTGCCTGCCATGCCAAACCAGTTGCCAAGTGCATTCAGGGCAACCGCTTTGCCGGCGCGTCGAAGCAGACTCTGGGTCATCAGGAGCGATCGACTTTCTGAAACGGCTTCATCGAAGAATCCATTTCGGGTTGGTAGCGCTTTGCAAACATCGACGATGCTTTGCCCAGCTTACTCATTAGAAGGAAATATCTAACAGAATTCCAACGCTTTTCACTAAAGAGTGACGTACGCACGCGCCATCTCAATCCGCGCGCTAACGCTGCTACAATCTGCGCCCCTGTCGCAGAGGACATGGCCAACTGGCAGAGTTCGTCCACCAGTTTGGGATCCTGCAAGACTTCCTCGCAGCCATATTTCGAAGCCAGAGCCCCTCTCAATGCCGTAATTTCCGAATTTGTGAGAGGCTCATCACTCGTAACTGCGGCGTTTCGCAAATCATCCATGGCATGAGACCAAAGTTTTTTACGCGCCATTACGGCGCTTCGTCTGATCAGGGCGTGACGTTTGGAAGCCGGATTGTGGACTTTCTTGCCTTTACCCAAGTATTCACTCAGCTTCAGCTGTGGGTGAATGTTACGAAAGATGATCTTGTCAAATTTCGCCCAAGACGATGACATCATCTCAACATTCACCTGATTGTCCTTTGTTCCCCTGACACCATCGTGAATGCGCTGCCGGAATATATATTCCTCCGTGGACACGGGCGTTGCGACTCGCGCAAGACGGATGAGCATGTCATAGTCCTGTGAGCGCACAAGGTTTTCATCGAACGGGCCGACCATGTCGTATAGTTCCTTACGAACAATCATGCCTGGCTGATGTGCAAACATATCTTCGAGTGTCGCTGCCAGAAACTCGTCTGATTCACACTCGCGCCAGTACCCGTCTCCAAGTGTGCGCTCCACACCCATGGCATCAACCGTGAAGCGCTCATGACGTCCATAAGCCATATTGGAGTCAGGCGTGTTCAAAAGGATATTCATCAACTTCGCGAGTCCATCAGGAAGCGCCAAGTCATCGTCGTCGAAAATCCAGATCAATCCATCCGGGACCAATTCCAGCGCCAAATTTAACGCGGCGGCTTTGCCGCCGTTGGGCTTCGATACGACGTCTACACGTCCTTCGTAAGCCTTCAGCACATCAAGTGTATCGTCGGTAGATCCGTCGTTAATGACTATGATTTTATGAATAGGCCAAGTTTGAGCCAAGAGGGACTCAATGCTCTCTACCAGTAAAGCCGACCTGTTGAAGGTCGGAATCAGGACCGTAACGTTGTTACTCGTCATATTATGTTCCGACATTACTTCAGACGCTCGCTTCTGACCTCAAATTGGCACGCCAGTGATGGCACCAAACTTGCTCTGACAAGCCGTAGCAAGTTGTGCGCCAACCCGTCATGCTAATATCAGTTTTACGGATTTCGGTTCCGGCGAAAATGGAGGCTTAGCGAGTGAAAATCGCTTTTTTTGTCAACGCATTCCCGATGATGTCGGAAGCATTTATTGCCAACAGCGCAGCGGCTTTGATTGATCAGGGACATAGCGTGGACATTTACGGGATCGGAAATGTCGAACCCACTGGTCTTTCGGTTAAAGCGCTTGTGGGCCATGGGCTGGACAAACATACCGTGAATATGAGGTGGCCGAATTCACGAACGGCACGATTTGCCCATCTTCCGGCCGCTCTGGGCACAATCGTACGAAAAAACGGGATTGTGTCGCTGGCGCAGCTTCGCCCTGACATATATCGCCGCTCAATAGGCGATCTTTCAGCGTTTTACCAGGCGAGCGGTTTTCAGGGGGGCGGCGAATATGACATTCTTCACTGCCAGTTTGCAACACTTGCCGAGAGTGTCATCAAACACCGCAAGGCCGGTTTCCTGAGCGGCAATATTGTCGTCAATTTCAGGGGATATGACATTACCGAAACCGTCGAAGCGGTCGGACCGCACGTCTTCGATCACATATGGCCAGAAGCAAGCAGCTATATTGCCAATTGCGACTATTTTCGTCGAAAAGCGATCGCGCTGGGCTGCCCGGAAGACCGCATTGACGTCATAGGGTCAGGCATAAGGTTGGAGAACTTTCCCTTTTCGTCCCCTCGCCTGACCGAAGGTGAGCCGCTCAAATTCCTGATGGTCGGGCGGCTGATTGAACGGAAAGGCTTTCACATAGCGATGCGAGCGATTGCCCAGTTCCGGAAGCAGTCTTCGCAACCCGTCAAAGTGGATATCGTCGGTAATGGACCGATGCGAGAAGACCTGACAAGTCTGGCGTCCGATCTGGGCATTGGCGATGCCGTGAATTTCCATGGCGCTCGTGATCACTCGGAAATTGCGAGCCTGATACGCAAGACAGACATCTTTCTGGCCCCATCCATGACCAGTGCAATTGGTGGCCAGGACGCTCCGGTCAATACGCTCAAAGAGGCCATGGCCATTGGCCGACCTGTCATCGGGACGCACCATGGCGGCATCCCTGAACTGGTCATTGAAGGGGAAACCGGCGCTCTGGCCAAAGAAGGCGACGCGGATAGTCTCTGCGAAGCGATCCAGCGGCTCGTATCAGACCGCGCGAACTGGCCCGCACTGACACATCGCGCACGTGCAAAAGTCGAGTCGATGTACGCTCTCGACATCTGTACCGATCAATTGATCCGCTATTATGAGAAAAGTCTCACTTGGGCTGCATCCAGCCCCCTCCCGCAAATCGTGACAACTTGAAAGTCTAATCCCATGACGAATATAAAGAAAAATCAGGCCGATGTGACAGTGGTAGTTACAGCCCGCGATCGTTTCAGTCTCGCCGTCAGGTCGCTTGAAAACCTAGTAGCTGTCACGCAGCACCCCTACAAGCTCATCTATATTGATGCGGGGAGCCCGGCCTCCGTTGCAAAAAGCCTAAAACAGATTTGCGAGAGTAATGGCTTTGAATATGTGCGCTTTAACCATTTTCTCAGCCCTTGCCAGTCGCGCAATCGTGGACATCACATGTCCAAGACAAAGTATGTTGCGTATATTGAGAACGATGTCATGGCATCTGAAGGTTGGCTGAAAGCGTTGATCAAGTGTGGTGAGGAAACCGGCGCTGAAGTCATCCAGCCTCTGATATGCCAAGGCATGCCGCTTCACACGGAAATTCATCAGGCTGGCGGAAACTTCACTGAAGATATGGATGCCTTCTTCAATGCCCCCTCACAGTCGCGCCGTCTTACGGACAAGCACCTCAATCACCAGGGCAAGCGTGTCGACGAGGTAGAACTGGAACGTACGGAAACCCAAGTCTGCGAAGTCCACTGCATATTAGTCAAGCGGGATACGTTCGAGCGGTTCGGCGATTTCGACGAAAACATGCCTTGCTCCAAGGACCATATCGACTTCAGCATAACGATCTGGGCCAACGGTGGCAGGATCATGCTGGAACCCTCTTCAGTGGTCACATTCTGCCATCCTGATCGCTACAATCCCGTCGAAGTGATGGACCGACCGATCTTCATTTTGCGCTGGTCGCCCAATTGGCAGCGCAAGAGCCTTAACCATTTCCGCAAGAAGTGGGGCCTCGAATCTGACCCTTATTTCGAAAAGTATCAAAAACTGACCAAGTGGCGTTATCATGATGGTGTCGTGCGACCCATGATCCGCAAACTACCGATGATCGGTCACAGCTACAAAGTTCAGGCAATCGCCTCTAAAGCCATGCTGCCCATCATCAGTGCGATTGGAACACATCTCGGAAACAAACAAGCTTCACAAACGGCGAACTGGAACAGTCGGGAAGTTCCCACTTCCTACTAAAGTACTAACCTTGCAAAGCCAGCCTGGGGGGCGTCGCCTACAGGTCGGATTTGCAAGCTTTGCATGTATCTGCAAGCTTTTTTGCTTGCGTCAAAACATTGCACAGAACTTGGTTTGACAGTTGCATTCCTCTGGGCCATCAAGCTTTCGGGGAACGCAAATGCCAATTTCGGACACAGTAAAATTATTCGGTGATGTAACCATTCATCATCCGGCGCTCGTCAACCTGTACGGATGTCAGGTAGGCGACGGCAGCCGTATTGGCGCCTTTGTCGAGATCCAGAAGGGCGCGACAGTGGGTGAAAAATGCAAGATTTCATCCCACACATTCATCTGTGAAGGCGTGACAATCGAAGACGAAGTCTTCGTCGGACACGGCGTCATGTTTACCAATGACCGTTTCCCACGCGCAACAAACCCTGATGGTTCGCCCCAGTCTGATGAAGATTGGAAACTTGAATTCACACAAGTTAAACGACGCGCCTCTATAGGATCCAACGCAACGATCATGTGTGGCATCACGATCGGCGAAGGGGCGCTTATTGCCGCAGGCGCGGTCGTGACCAAAAACGTCCCGGATTACGCTATTGTAGCTGGAGTGCCCGCAAAGGTAGTAGGTGATGTCCGCAAAAGCTAAGAACACAATCGGCAAAACCGTCCGCGGCCCTGCCACAAACCAAATAAAGGGCCTAGAATGAGCGCCGGGAATGAAGAAACAAAAATAGTCAACATAGGCGTCGTCGGTTACGGCTATTGGGGGCCGAACCTGGTCCGGAACTTTTCCGAACTGCGCCAAGCGCGCGTTCACACGGTAGCGGACCTGAACCCGAAGGTTCTCGAGATCGTTGCGCGGCGCTTTCCGGCGACAAAAACGACGACCGATTTCCAGGAAATGATCCGCGATCCGGAGATTGACGCCGTCGCGATTGCTACGCCCGTGAATACGCACTTCTCCCTCGCGATGGCCGCCCTCAAGGCTGGCAAGCATGTCTGGCTGGAGAAACCAATGGCGGAGACGTCACTTCAGGCCCGCGCATTGGTAGAAGAAGCAGAGAAGCGCGGCCTGATCCTTCACGTCGACCACACGTTCATCTACACGGGTACGGTCCGGAAAATGAAAGAACTTATTGACGCCGGTGACCTCGGAAAGATCCTCTACTACGACTCCATTCGCGTAAATCTCGGACTTTTTCAGCGCGACGTGAATGTGATTTCCGATCTGGGTGTCCACGATTTCTCGATCCTGGATTACTTGTTCGATGAGCACCCAGTCGCCGTCTCGGCAGCCGGCATCAACCACTTCCCCGGCACACCGGAAAATCTCGCCTATATCACCCTGTTCTACGAAAGCGGCCTCATCGCCCACGCAAACGTGTCTTGGCTCGCCCCGGTAAAGGTCCGCCAGATACTGATCGGCGGCGCGAACAAGATGATCACGTATGATGATCTCGAGCCGTCCGAAAAACTAAAGATCTATGACAAGGGCGTCAGCTTCACGGATGATCCGAAGCAGATTCACGAAATGCGTGTCGGCTATCGGACCGGCGACATGTGGGCGCCTAAAGTCGACGGCTCTGAAGCGCTCCGCGTTGAAGGCGAACATTTCGTTGATTGTATCGTCAATGGCACCAAGCCAATCACCGATGGCCATCTGGGTCTTCGTGTTGTCGAAGTCATCGAAGCCGCAACCAGCTCCATGCGGGGCCGCGGTGAAACCGTCCATCTCCCACGTCAAGGAAAGTCCGCATGATCCCGTTTGTTGACCTGAAGGCCCAGTATCACTCGATCAAGCCTGAAATCGATGCGGCCATCCAGGGTGTGCTTGAAAGTTGCGCCTTCACGTTGGGGCCAGACGTCGTAGAGCTTGAAAAAGAATATGCGGCCTATTGCAACAATACGTACGCTGCAGGCGTGAACAATGGCACTAGCGCTCTCCACCTTGCCCTGCTCGCCGCCGGCGTGGGGCCGGGCGATGAGGTTATCACCATTCCGCACACCTTCGTGGCCTCAGCAGCAGCCATCTATTATACAGGCGCTGCCATCAAGCTGTGTGACATTGACCCCATCACTTACACTATGGACCCTGTCGCTCTTGAAGCCGCCATCACATCACGCACCAAGGCAATTATACCCGTCCACCTCTACGGCCAAATGGCCGACATGGACCCCATCATGGTCCTCGCAAAGAAGCATGGCCTCATTGTACTTGAAGATGCAGCGCAGGCACATGGCGCAGAATACAAAGGCAAGCGCGCCGGCTCTATAGGTGATCTCGCTGGTTTTTCATTTTACCCCGGCAAAAATCTCGGCGCAGCGGGTGAAGGTGGCATGGTCGTCACGGGCAATGCCGAGTTCAATCGCAAGGTCCGTATGCTGCGCGACTGGGGCGCAGAAAAGAAGTATCATCACGAACTGAAGGGCTTCAACATGCGCCTCGAGGGAATCCAGGGCGCCGTGCTTCGTGTAAAGATGAAGTATATCGAGAAGTGGACCGAGATGCGCCGGGATGCTGCAGGCCGTTATGATGAAATGTTCGCTGGCAGCGGCATTGAAACGCCCGTCCAGATGGACAACCGTCGTCACGTGTATCATCTCTACGTTATCCGCACAGCCGAACGCGAACGGTGGATCAAAGAGCTAAACGGCAAGGGAATACAGACAGGCATCCACTACCCCTTCCCCGTACACTTGCTGCCGGCCTATGCCGACCTCGGTTACAAACAGGGCCAGTTCCCCCATTCAGAGAAGGCGGCCAATGAAGTGTTGTCCCTTCCGATGTATCCGGAGCTGACAGGCGACATGCAGGCCGAAGTCGTTGAGGCGGTGAAGGCGCTCTAGAGACCCCTAATCTCAGTGAGAAACTCAGCGTCGTTTCATCACGACCCAAAAGCATAGAGTAAGACAAAGGCGACTAAAATGAATCTCGACGGTGCGAACATCCTGGTCACGGGCGGGTGTGGCCTGATTGGCTCCACGACCATCGACCAGATTTTGTCAACGAGCAGCCCGAAGAAGATCGTGATCTTTGACAATCTTGTTCGCGGCTCCATGCGTAACGTGAATGAGATCATGCAAGATCCCCGCGTTGAGCTTGTCAAAGGTGATATCCGTGACGTGAAAGCCGTTATGGATGTGACCGCTGGCACGGATGCCGTGATTCACATGGCCGCCATACGCATCACTGCCTGTGCGGCTGATCCGCGCGAAGCGATGGAAGTCATGTGTGACGGTACATATAACGTGATTGAAGCGGCACAGAAGTGTGGCGTCCAGAAAGTTCTCGCGGCGTCGTCTGCGTCCATCTATGGAATGGCGGATACATTCCCCACCACAGAGGATCACCACCCCTACAACAACCGCACATGGTATGGCGCGTCCAAGATCATGCTTGAGGGGCTGCTACGCTCGTTCAATGACATGTACGGCCTGAACTATGTCTCGACCCGCTACTTCAATGTGTATGGACCGCGCATGGACATCCACGGCAAGTATACGGAAGTTCTTGTTCGCTGGATGCAGCGTATTGAAGAAGGCACCCCACCCCTTATTCTCGGCGATGGCAAAACTTCGATGGACTTCATCAACATAGAAGATCTCGCGCGCGCCAACGTTCTGGCGCTGAAATCGGACGTGTCCGACGAAGTCTTCAATATCGCTTCTGGCGTAGAGACTAATCTGAACGAACTAGCGGCAGCATTGATGAAGGTGATGGGGGCTGATCCGTCCATGATACCGGAATATGGCCCCGAGCGTTCCGTCAACCCGGTGGCCCGGCGACTGGCCGACACATCGAAGGCGGAGAAGCTCCTGGGCTTCAAGGCGGAGATTGATCTTGAAGAAGGCCTTGAGCGCTTGGTCTCCTGGTGGCGAGCCAACAAGGACATGTTCGAATGATACCGATTATCAGACCCGTCATGGACCAGGCTGAAGCCGATGCCGCTGCGCGGGTCATCCTGTCAGGCTGGATCACGCAAGGCCCTGAAGTGGCGGCTTTCGAGAAGGAATTTGCCGCCTATATGGGCGCCGAACATGCCGTGGCCGTATCGAACTGCACAACTGGCCTTCACCTTGCGCTCCTCGCCGCAGGCGTCATCGCGGGCGATGAGGTCATTACAGTCAGCCACTCATACATCGCCACGGCAAATGTAGTGCGCTATTGCGGCGCCGAGCCGGTCTTCGTTGATATTGACCCGTCAACCTTCAACATGGATCCGACGCTGATTGAGGCAGCCATAACTGCCAGAACCCGTGCAATCTTGCTGGTACATCAAATGGGTATGCCAGCAGATCTCGCAGCAATCGTTACCATAGCGCGCAAGCACGGCCTGAAAGTCATTGAGGACGCGGCCTGCGCAGCTGGATCCGAGATAAAATGGCAAGATGAATGGGAAAAGGTCGGTCGTGTCCGCGGAGACGCAGCCGTCTTTTCATTCCATCCACGCAAGATCATGTCGACGGGTGATGGCGGCATGATAACTACACCGCACGATGATTGGGCCGCAGAGTTTCGACTTCTGCGTCAGCACGGCATGAGTGTTCCAGACACTGTTCGGCACAAAGCCAATACAGTCATCTTCGAAACCCATCCAGTGATGGGTTACAACTACCGTATGACAGATATTCAGGCCGCTGTTGGCCGCGAGCAACTGAAGCGCCTGCCCGGCATTACCGCCCGCCGTCGTGAGATTGCTCAAGAGTATAAAACCCAACTCGCCCCAGCTCAGTGGATTGGCCTACCCGAAGAACCGACATGGGCACGATCAAATTGGCAGAGCTTTTCGGTAAAAATACCTTCCACGAGCGATCAACGAGAAGTCATGCAGAAAATGCTCGATGCAGGCGTGTCTACACGCCGCGGAATTATGTGTGCCCACAGAGAAGAAGTTTATAGCAATATGCCTCTCAATGCTCCGCTTACCCATTCCGAATTCGCTCAAGACAATCGCATCATATTGCCGCTCTATCCTCAGATGAATAACGACGATATTGTTTTTGTAAGCGATATGTTGAAAAAAGCGACGCGCAAGTAAGCGTCAATCTGAGCTGGGGCGGGAGCAAATTGGCCGAGATTCTGAATACGCCTCGTGTAGATGTGGTAATTCCCTGCTACAACTACGCTAAATATCTCGAATATTGTGTTGAGACTGTTCTTTCGCAACGCGACGTTGAAGTCAGGGTACTCATCCTTGATGACTGCTCACCTGACAATACCCCAGAAGTAGGCCAGCGCCTAGCAGCATCCGATAACCGCGTGACCTATTCCCGCAACGCAAGCAACCTCGGCTTAGTTGGCACCGCCAATCGTGGTGTAATCGAATGGGCCACAGCGCCGTATACGTTACTTTTGTCCGCAGACGACGCACTTACACCTGGCGCTTTGGCCCGTTCGACCGAAGTCATGGAGCGCAATCCCGAAATTGGGATGACCTATGGCATGGCGGTTGTTGTCAACGAAATTAATGATGAGTATCCCGCCGAGGATCAGGACGAATTCGACTTTCGCAAGGTGTCAGGCAAGCGGTTTATCGAACGGTTTTGCCGAAACAAAAACCCCGTAGCTTCGCCAACGGCACTTGTACGGACTAGCACACAGAAGGCGATAGGCGGCTACAATCCTGACTTTCCGCACACGTGCGACGTAGAAATGTGGATGAGGTTTGCCACCCAAAGCGACATCGGGGTGGTGAATGCGCCTCAAGCCTATTACCGGTGGCATGATAATAACATGTCTTCAAAATACATTAGCCAGCCCATGGGTGATTTACGTGAGCAATTTGAGACGTGTGTGTATTCCTGCCGGGTTTGGGGAGGCCATATCGTTGAGTTCCCGATATGGATAAACGAGATGCGCACGCGTTTTGCTTCAGAGGCATTTTGGCTGGCTGGAATTGCACTACAAAAAAAAGACAAAAATGCCGCTAAGGAGTGCCTCAAGTTCGCGCTAGACTTGCGCCCAGACTATTGGAAACTGAGAAGCTGGTGGGTATATCAAGCTAAGCGTTTGCTTGGCGCTCGCAGTTATGCCCAGATCCAGCTATGGAGCGGGAGAAGCAATACGCAATATCAACCGTTTACGCACGGCGCGCAATTTGGATGGTGGCCAGACAGCGAATAATATTCAAATGAATTTATTTCGGGGACGAACAATATCTATTCATAAAGATAGACAGAGCTAACATGCTCGTCGACGCTCCGTAACCTGAGGGTATGCGAGAGCGTAAGCGACCTCAAGCGCCTCCTCGGGCTCGTCCGCCCAATGAAGCGTATTATAAGTATGACTCGAATACTCCCATACGCTACGATTCTTGCCAAAGCGGTCGGGCAGAAGAACGCAGGGTTGACCACGCAATACCGCGAGAACGTGCGGATGCAGTCGATCCGTGACAAGCACGCTCCCCTGATCAAGCAAACGATTTCCATTTGAAAGAACGTGCTGCGATATCGCACGGTATGACGCGCCGACAATCCGATTTGTGAATGACAGCACATTTGGCACTTTACGGCCGAGCTTCGACCCGACACGCCCCGCCATCACGTTGACCGCTCTACGCTCCAGTGAGGGCCAGTCAAATTTCATTACGTCATCGGGCACTTTGAAGCCCGCACTCTCCATGTCGCCCCGTGCGAGCCAGATCACATCATGCTGGATGAGATCAGTGATGCGCGGCTGTGGAGGCAAGAGGAAAGCCGAGTCGTGGATGGTGATGACCGATATATGATCGGGAAACACATCTCGCGCCGATGCTGCGCTGACAGGATCGCGTGCCATCATGATAACGTCTCGGTGCTCGCCAAAAATCGTGCTCGCCTCCCGCCGATCGTCTTCGTCAACAAACAGCATTGTCGACGGTAGAGAGATGAGGCGATTGTCAGGGCATGCTGTAGCCACCGCGCGCTTAATCGCTGCGTGCTCGGGCCACAGTCGCGATACCGAAACGCCACCAATGAACAAGATTGTACCATCACCAACCGTCTCAATCATATCGGAGATATTGAAGTCCCAATCGCTTGCCAGGTAGGCTATGCGAATACCTCTATTCTCAAGGTACTCGGTAATAGCCAGCCACATCATGTGATTGCCGACATTGTCATCCAGCGGAAATAGCAAAAGAGCAACCGGACGATCACCAGGAATATAATGGTCCAGGCAAGACGTTATTGCGTCAGCTTGTTTTGTCAGCAACTCAGCCGCATTTGCAGATAAGTTGGATTTTGCGTCGCGACTCATCAGAACCACTCCTCCCAAGAATCGAATTTGCCCTTTAGGAGAGCATTGAAGATGAAGTCGCCGTCGTATTTGGTCACGAATGTGCGAGCGACTGTATTCTGAGGCCGCGTCTCTTCAGCCTGAGCATAGACGGTAGAGTATCCGGCCTCCTGCGCCAGCTTACGCGCCTCTTCCGACCAATTGCCCGACTGGCCGAATGGGATGGCAAACGTCTCCGGCGCGAACCCCAGACGTTTCGCAAACAGGTCCCTCGACCCCGCCAGCTCATCCACCATTTGATTTACTTCGATATGATTGAACTGCGGATGAGTCGCGGAGTGACTCCCCATTTCCGCTCCTGTCGCGAGAAGTGTCTCAATGTCATGCCAGGAAAGGACGGTATCTTCGGAAAATGTATGGCGACCATCTGACCAATCAGAAACCGGAAAAAACATCCACGGCAAGTCAAGGTCCTTCAAGACCGGAGCCGCATTGGTCAGTACGGTCTTTAGCCCGTCATCAAACGTGATTGCGAGATCTTTTGGCCCTCCGCCTGTCCGCACAATCTCGCTGGCAGGAACAAAATTAAATCCGGCATCCAGTGCTGTCTCGAGCTGTCGTCGAAATTGCTCTGGGGTGACGTCATTAACGCCCCATTCCGACTGCCCTATCGAATGATAACAGAGAATACGACCAATATATCGACGACGTGCGCGACCTAACGCTGCGATCACGTGGCGCTCGCACGAAACGACATGGAGGGCTCGGACTTCAAAACACCGGATCATGTAAAGGTATTTGATTGGCCATCAATTGATCGCAAAATATTCAACGTATTGTCGGCCCGCATAGGTTCGAAGCTAGGTCGCACACTGCCTATACTGCAACCACTCACCAATTCCGTGGTCAACTCATCATATCAAGAGATATCTAGATATATAATTTCAAACGGCAATCGATTGCTCGATCAAGGAAAGGTATTGGTCACCGACCGATTGCACCCCCATGTGCTGACCGCCTTGCGCGCACAACCATGCGTTCTTCTTCCTGATCGTTTTGGCAAGAATCGGGCAGTATGGGACTATACTAGTCACAAATACAGCACGGTTCATTGGGCTGACGAACCGGATCAGGCATTGGAACTCGCAAATACACTGGCGGCGGCACAACGCTAACGGCATGTGAGCGTGCAGCTAAATCCGACTGTGTTATTGGGTTCCAGAGGTTAAAAATTCAGAACCGTGCCGCTCTTTTGAATCGCGGTCACATAGGCAGAGGAGCAACTGATTGTGAGCCCGGATACTTTGCGTAGTCATAATCAATAACTCTCACCCAGCTATTTAGCATTGATCCAGCTTTCCTATCGCTAGAACTCAACAGTCTCGATTCCGTCATCTTGTGATAAAACTGTTTGGGGCGCTTCTAGACTTGAGAAGTGCGACTGAAGCCACTCACCAATCAGAGCGTACAAGGTTTCGCGCTGTCTTTCCCTCATGAATGTATGATCACAATCTCTGAGAAAGTGGAGGCTTATTCGATTCCCAAATTGCACCTTGGGCAAGGCATGCAAAATCTGTTCACGATAATTATGCTGATAGTCTGGCCCAGCCGTAAAAACGGCAAGCAGGTGAGCATCATTGTCGAGTGCTCCCTGATATACACCCTCCAAGAAAGCGATAGCCTCGGGACTTTCCAGATCAGGACGTGAAAACGGTTCAGATTGTATTCCCGCCTCAGCATCTTTGCCTAGTGCCCGCCCCATTCGAGACCAGAAACGACCGCGACCAGACAAAAGATTGGTCCAGACCTTTAGGTTCGTCACTCGGCGATAGAAATCGATCATGTGGTAGCGTTTGGTGCGGGGAACGGAGGGGTCTAACAAGACCACGCCTTTAACGCGCGCATCACTACTCGCGTATATAATAGACTGATCCGCACCTGAACAAAGTCCTACCATCGCAAAGCGGTGTATCGCAAATGTACGTTCAACCCAGTCTACGACCAACCTTATCGCGGCAAGATTCGTTTCGAGGAGTGTGGCGTCACCGGAAATCGCAGAGCTATCTCCTAATCCAGGAAAATCAAATCGCAAGACGGTATGGCCAGCTTTGGCGAGACGGCGTGACAGAGAGACGAATTTACGATGATGTCCGACCCTATGCACAACACCAGTATTCAGAATTACTATTGCTGGTAGTGCTGTCTCTACGACTGGTCGCGTAACAATAGCTGCGATGGATTCGTCGTAGCCGAGCCGTACTGCCCTTTCGGAAATCTGTGCGTTTAGCGCATCCATGACAATATCCGATTCAACACCGACACCGGGATAACTCCTGCATTATCGGGCCAGTCTTCATGCCACGCAGCATGATCCTCTATACGCTCGAAAGTGGACTGGCCGTCGGTCCCGTCCACATAAGCTTTCAGCCCCTTCTGGCCGGAACTCGCACATGTGACAATGACTAGGGTTTCGTTGGGCAGACCCGACAAGGTCGTTGTCAACTTGACCCCAGAAATCTCGGAAGCCACGCGAGCTGTCAACGGAAGTCCCATGACCTCTCGGCCGCCCCCATCCTCAACAGAAAACACTCCCGCAGATCCGACGCCTGGAATATTCAAGGAGTCATCGAGGTCATACAACTCTTCCATATATCTCACGCCATCAATGACGGGGTCCCACAGGACCAGGCGGTCGACCATTGATGGCATGTCTCGTGTCGTCATCACCGCTAGCGCAGCGCCAAGCCGCAAGCCAATAATTGACACTGTTTCGACTCCACTTAGCTCCCTCAACTCTCCAATTGCCCTTGCGATGTCCTCCCTTGCGCCACTCAAGTCAGCGTCTCGATCTTCCCCCGCAGAGTCACCGGTACCGTAATAATCGAAACGAAGGGCGTGATACCCAGCTTGGGATAGCAAATTGGCAAGCCGGACCATGGATCGGTGCGCATTTGCGTATTCAAAGCCCCAAGGATAGCAAAGCAAGACAGCACGATTACCTCCTCCGCCCTGCGCGGGATGGTAGGCGCCGAATAGTCGGCGGTCCGTCGAGCCAAAATAGAAGGAAATCATGCCTGTTCCTCGACAGTGCGGCGAATCTGAGCCGCAACCTGACGAAGATTTTGAAAGAACAATAATCTAGGATCAAGCTTCATTCCAAGCTGCTCTTCTACGCGCGAGACCACGCGAAGTGTTAGCAGCGAATGCCCCCCCAGATCGAAGAAATTATCCTCGGCGCCTATGTTGTCTATTTGGAGAACATCGGCCCAGATTTTCGCAAAGTCACTCTCTAGTCCCGGCTCCGTAGGAACCAGGACGACATGTTGCATCGACCTGCTATAAGGATCCGGAAGTGCTTTTCGATCTATCTTGCCATTTGGCGTCATTGGTAAGGCCATGAGGTCAATTATAATGGATGGAACCATATAATTCGGCAGCCGCTCACGCGCGAGTTGCCGTGTCTCACTTGCTGTGCGCTCTTGTCCCGGCTCAAACACGACATAGGCGACCAAACGTAAGTCGTGCTGGCCCGCTTCACTCACGATCACCACGGCCTGGCGGATCGCTGGATCAGACAAAAGTGTCGCCTCAATCTCACCTAACTCAATACGCAGTCCACGGATTTTCACTTGATGGTCCATACGACCAAGGTGATACAACACCCCTTCAGCCGACCACTTTCCGATATCACCTGTGCGATAATATCGCGGTACGGTCTCGTACGGTGCAGGATTATCACAAAATTCATCTGGTCGAAACCGGAGCTCCGTCTCTTCTGGCATAGCGTGATAACCGACGGCTACGCCTTCTCCAGCAATACAAATCTCGCCACGCATTCCGATAGGCGCCAACTTTCCATTAGCATCCACTACATAGATGCGCGTATTGGCAATGGGCTTACCGATACTAATTGCTGCGCCACCCTGCTCAACAAAACAGCCGGACGAATATACTGTCGTCTCGGTTGGCCCATACCCATTGTAAAGCTTTCCCACACGATCAAGCAACTTATCAGCCAAGTCGCGAGTAAGTGGCTCCCCCCCCGTAATTGCCGTTATGTGTTCACCGCCTTGCCAGTTCGCCTCCACAAGCATGCGCCATGCCGACGGCGTGGCTTGGACTACAGTCGCCTTGCATGCGTTCAGCGCATCGGCCAGCGCAAGCCCATCGGTTGCAACTGCGCGCGAAAGAAGTTCAATACGCGCACCAACAGTGAGCGGCACTAATAGCTCGATGGCAGCAATATCGAATGATGCCGTAGTGGTCGCAGCTACGATATCTTCTTGCAGAATACCAGGCTCGTTGCGTATCGCAGCAACTAGGTTTGAAACAGCCTTGTGCTGAATTATCACCCCCTTGGGTCGACCTGTCGATCCTGAGGTGTAGATAAGATGGCTAATGTCTTCTGGAGACGATGCGCGAGCTGGGCGCGTGGCGGGTAAAATTGCCAGACCCTCCCGCTCGGTATTGATATCGAGAACAGCTACATCAGCGGGCAGCGCGAGCGTGCTTGCGAATGCGGCATCGGAAATCAGCGCTATGGCACCACTATCTAACAGTTGATACTTTAAGCGTTCGCTAGGAAAGTCCGGATCAAGAGGCAGATATGCAGCGCCAGCCTTTTGGACACCTAAAATAGCCTCAAGCAGCGCCGGACTGCGGTCTGTACACACGCCGACAATAGCGCCTCGCTTGATGCCAAGCTGTATGAGACGGTGGGCGATCTGATTTGCCCGCGCATCAAGCTCACCATAGCTGGTAGTAATCCCCGCGCAGCTCAAAGCTGGTCGCGACGGCATATCATGCGCAACACGCTCAACCTGATCGACAATTAAGGAGCGGTCATAAGCGCAAGCTGTGGGATTGAACTCTTCGATTAGGCGTTTTCGTTCTCCCGGTGCGAAAATTGGCACCTCTCCGATAAACTGGTCAGGAGCGGCCAGCGCAGATCGGACGAAAGCTTCCAAGCGACCCAAAATATCCCTAATGGCCTTTTCGGAGTATATATCTGCGCGATATTCGATCGAACCAACCAACTGCTTTTCCAGCGGTCGTATGAACCATGTGAAATCATGAATTGCACCACCGCCATGAATGGCTTCAGCATGTCCGCTACCAGCATTTTGCATCACAACAGCGGTCTGGAATAGTGGGGATCGATTTACGTTGCGCACTGGCTGCACACGCTTGATAACGGACTCAAATGGGATGTCCGCTCTGGCACTTGTCTCAATGACGGCCTCGCGCGCCTGGGTGAGTAATTGACGGAATGTTACAGAAGGACCAGCTTCAAGACGAAGGGTAATCGAATTAACGAAAGGACCAATAATCGTCTCGAATTCCGGTCGTTGGCGGGCGCCAACTGCGGATCCGATCAAGATGTCCGCTTGCCCAGTCTGCCGATACAAGAGCGCAGCGCAAGCCGCCACAAGGCACATGTAGACTGATGCGCTTTCCGATCTCGCAAAGCGATTGATGTCTGCGGTTAGGGACTCATCCCATACAAACGATACGCTCCCCCCACTGCTCCGCGCGTCCGACGAAATGTCAGCATCGAAAGCACACAAATCGGGGGGAGAATTCAGATAGCGTCCCCACCAATCGACACCCTCTACCATTGAAAGTGTACCGTCTACGACGCGAGCCCATCCCGCGTAATCTGCATACTGATATGTATCAGAGTATTTCGGGCCGGGAATGCCATCTAGAACTGATGACAATTCATCTCTTAGAAGCGATAAGGACCAATGATCTACGGCTATATGATGCGCAGCGATAAGGAGTGCCGTCCCATCCTCCCCGAGATCGAAAATGACCGCTCGCACTGGCGGTTCGGCGTCGAGAACAAAAGGCCGCGCCACCTGATTCTTTATCTCCCCGTCAATGCGTGATCGTTGAGCATCATGGGACAGCGCAGAAATGTCTTCAACGCTTATCGGAACAACTTCCGGATTGAAAGGCGTGGCCACAAGCATGTCGGAAAGACGTCGGAAGCCAAGATGTAAAATTTCGTGACGCGCGACGACTTCGCGCATTGCATCGACCAACCGATCGGGAGGCACCTCCGGCCCCATCGGCCAGACCGTTACAAGATTATAATCAGTTTGGTCAGGATCCAGCTGCTGGAGAAGCCACATGCGCTCCTGAAAATGCGATAGCGGAAGCGGCACATCGCGCGGTAGACGCGACAGCGGCACATCTCCATCGTTAGAATCTTTCAGAAGATCCAACAGTTCAGCCTTAAGCACTGTGATCTTATCACGCAGATCCGCCGTAAGCGTTCCCGCAGGTGCATTGACGACCAGCTTATCATTCCTGCGCCGTACTTCGATGCCAGCAGCGCCGAGTTGGGAAAGGAGCTCTGAGGCGTTCAAATCACAAACTCCTCTCGCTCGCCGTTTCCTTCTTCATCAGCTGTCGTGCGTTTTTCTATGACACAGTCTGCGAGTTCCCCGATTGTGGGCGCATCAAATACATCCCGAAGCGTAAGCTTGACACCCGCGACGCTGTTTAAGCGCGAGAGAACCCGAGTTGCCATGAGCGAGTGACCACCTCTTTCGAAGAAATTCTCATGCGCGCCCTCCATTTCGACCCCAATTAACTCCTCCCAGATTGCAGCGATAACGCGCTCTTCTTCGCGAGCGAACCGGCTAGAAATATTGTCAGAAATAGGAATCGAAGTTCCAAACGAAGCGTCGCTTGGTAAACCACCGTTGAGGACCGTATCTAAGCCACGTTTCCATATCTCCTGACGCTGCCTCCCCGCAACCTGGGGGAGATTGTAAGGCGTAACAGCGATCTGATTTATATCCGATCCCAGAAGTCTAGCGAAAATCTCCGCCCCCGCTTCTGGTGCAATCGCCTTCTCAAGAAATAGAGCTCTTTCTGCACGGTGATTCTCGGCGACTTCAATTCGCGTAGCCATTCCCACATCGCGCCAAGCGTCCCAGTTGAAAACCATGACTCGCTTCCAACTCTCTGGCCGTATTGCCGAGTTTGGGAATGCATCAAGATACGCATTTGCAGAACTATATGCCGCATTCCCTGGTGCCGCCAAGATTCCGTTGATACTGCTCATGACGGCAACAAAGTCTAGCGGAGTATCACGAAGAAGTTCGGCCATAATGTTCAATCCGTCGACCTTCGACGACAGTGTAAGAGATACCTCGTCTGGATCATCCATGACGAAGAGCTTCCCAGCCCCGGGTGATCCAGCAGCGTGGATCATGCCATCTATCTGACCCCACTTTTGCAGCATACGATCAATAACACCGCGCATAGCATCGCGATCAGTCACATCCGCGCATTCCACGGAGACTTCGCCGCCTGCCGCCTGAATCTCCAGAATCCCTTCGATTATTTGCGAGGTCGCGTCACCATCCTTGTCGCTGGCAACAATATTGTCCCACTCGTCCCGTGGTGGCAGCGGCTTGCGCGACGTCAAAACGATCCGGGCAGATGCATTACGAGCAAGCCAAAGAGCAAGCGTTCGGCCAATTCCACCTGTGCCGCCGGTTATCAGATAAACTCCCCTCTCCTTGAGAGAAGCGGGGAGTTGTTGAGACGGCGGCAACGCAACCGGCTCGAAGCGACGAAGCCAGCGCCGCTCTCGCCAGGCGACTATTGACTCAAATTTCTCTTGCGAAGCTTCAGCAAGAAGTCGACGTATATTCAGATCAGAGAAAGCATCGCCATTTGCGCTGAAATCGATGTGCTGAGGCATGAGATTCTCTGACTCAACGGCAAGCATGCTGATTGGGCCGAAGACCAGCGCGGCCTGACTATCCGAAACGGGTTCGTCGAAGACAGGAATTCCTCCCCTCGTTACAACCAGTATCCTGATAGCTTCAACGCTCGAAAGTTCCGGCATTCGTGCCAACGCACCAAGTAAGTCATAACGCTTACGTCCCGGTATATTGTTATCAGTCTCTAAGCCCACAGCGATAATTACCCCACGCAGAGCCCCCGAGAGTTGGCCTGCAAAGTCTGATAGCTGGCTCTCGAAGTTTACAGAGGCTGGGTCCTTATCAACAAGTGCAAGCAATGCGCTTGCACCGCTGGCTTCAAAGCCCTTAACAAGCCTTTCTCCAGATATTGGGTTGTCAGCAACTATTAGCCAGTTGCCTGACAATGCTGGCTGTGTGCTGGTATTAATCGGTACGGACGCCCAGGTCGTGGAATGCAAGTACTGACCGAGATCTTCTAGAGGCGCGGAAGGCTCAGGCATGGGCTCTACATTAGTACGCAAGAGCCCCCCACCGAGCTTAGGATCAACCCAATATCGTTTACGCTCGAACGGGTAAGTAGGTAATGGTCGACGACAAGGCGGACTGTCTCCACCATGCAATGCCTCCCAATCCAACGGGACTCCTGCGGCCCACATAGCACCAGCAGCGGAGAGGACCGTGCGGATGTCGTGCTGATCATCTCTTGGGTGAGGCAGCGATGATGCTATGCGATGCCGTTCGCCATCAAGTGAAATACCCGCAAGTGCAGAGAGCGTAACACCCGGGCCCACTTCGAGCAGAAAGATGCTCGGATCCTGAGCAAGTAGTTGGAGACCTGCCTCGAACAGTACAGCTTGGCGCAAATGCTGCGCGTAGTAATCCGGTGATGTCGCCTGCTCGTCGGTAATCCACGTCCCTGTGACATTAGAAACATAAGGAATTTTAGGCACTTGGAGCGAAAGTTTACTGGCAAACTCACGAAATGGAGCCAGGGCCGGCTCCATCATCGCGGAATGGAATGCATGCGATGTGTGAAGCCGCCTTACACCAACTCCCTCTGATTCAAGGTCGCTCAGAAAAGCTTCAACAGCTTGTCTAGTGCCGGAAATCACACTCAGATCGGGGCCATTTTCGGCCGCAATTTCAATACCATCTCGTAGACGCGCACGAAGCCGTTTGGCACTCAACTCGACAGCCGCCATTGCGCCGGCCGGCATCGACTGCATCAGACGCCCACGTTCGGCGACAAGACGCAGCGCCTCTTCTAGGGTCATAACGCCCGCGATATGGGCCGCAACGTATTCTCCAATGCTGTGACCAAGCATGGCAGCCGGCTCAACGCCCCAGCTCTTCCATAACTCAGCCATGGCGTATTCTGTCGCGAACAAAGCGGGTTGCGCAATCCAAGTTTCCGACAGCTCAACATCAGTCCCGTCGTTTAAAATCCCCAGAAGATCGATCTCTACGGTAGACTTCAGGATATCAGCGCAGCGGTCTATGGCCTGGCGATAAACCGGCTCATCAGCATAAAGATCTTGCCCCATACCAGCATGCTGGCTGCCTTGACCACTAAAAAGGAATGCAACACGCCGCGAACCACCATCATGCTGACGTGGGACGAATGGTTTGGCGAGCAATATCGCCGCCTCTTCGCCACTTTCAGCCACAACAAAACGTCGAATCGGGAAATTCGTTCGTCCATTCTGTAGCGTCCAAGCCACGTCAGCCAGCGACTCAGATCGCGCATCGTTGATGTGCGAACTCAGTCTGACCGAAGCCTCCGAAAGTGCCGTTCGCGTTTGAGCTGAAACAACTAATAGCTGGTGTTTGCGTCGAGGAGCATCCAGTTCACGAACTGGTGCCTGCTCCAACACCGCATGGGCGTTCGTGCCACCAATCCCGAAAGAACTTATTGCAGCTCGACGGGGGGTATCTGTTGCAGGCCAATGCGATGAATCTGCGCTTGCAGTGAAGGGACTGGTTTCCAGCGCGAGTCTCGGATTCGGACTTTTGAAATTGACAAGCGGGGGAATGATACCTTCGCGCAGAACTAGAACTGCTTTTATAAGGCCCGCAACACCTGCAGCCGCATCCAAATGCCCTACGTTCGCTTTCAGCGAGCCCAAGCGGCAGAATCCGACATCATCCGTTTCTTCACGGAATACTTGTGTCAGTGCGGCAATCTCGATCGGATCGCCAAGCGGAGTAGCTGTGCCGTGCGCTTCCATGTACCCAATCGTACGCGGCGATATTCCAGCCAAGGCATGCGCCATTGCGACAACCTCGGCTTGTCCATCAATTGAGGGGGCGGTGTAACCTGCCTTCGCCCCGCCGTCATTGTTGACGGCAATACCGCGAATTACCGCATGAATTGTGTCGCCGTCTCGCTGAGCATCTGCAAGGCGCTTCAGTGTCACTACACCTGCGCCCGCACCCGCTCGTGTCCCCTTTGCGTCAACGTCGAAAGGACGACAATGACCGTCTGGGGAGAAAATCATGCCCTCTTGGTAGAGATACCCTGCCTTGTCGGGAAAGCCGATTGAGACACCGCCAGCAAGCGCCATATCACATTCGCCACGCGACAGAGCCCTACAAGCCATTTCTACTGCAACGAGAGAAGTTGAACAGGCCGTTTGAACGGTCGCACTAGGTCCGCGCAAATCCAGTTTGTAGCTAACCCGTGTGCACAAGAAATCCTTGTCATTACCAAGCATCAACTGGTAACCGCCGGCAGCCTCTACCGTTGCGGGGTCCGAAAGTATGTGCGTCAACAGGTACGTGTTCATTCCTGTACCAGCAAATACGCCAACTGGATCATCAACCTGGTTCGGCGCATAGCCTGCATGCTCCATGGCCTGCCATGCGCATTCGAGAAAAACCCTGTGTTGGGGATCGATTATGCGGGCTTCACCGGCCGACAGCCCGAAGAACTCGGCATCGAACATGTCGACATCATCCAGAGGCGAGCCCTTAGCCACAAAGTCAGGATGATCCTGCGTTGCAGTTGGTACGCCCGCACTCTTGAGGGTCTCAGCATCAAATGTCCTCAGAGACTCTTTTCCTGCAAGAATATTGCGCCAGAAAGTATCAATGTCCGGCGCATCAGGAAATCTGCCTGCCATACCTACAATGGCAATGGCATGCGGAGAAAGATCGGCGGAATTCTCCTTATTGACCATCTCGGAAGCGCTCCGCTCGTTTTTTTGCCCGCGCCAGGCGGTCTGATTGGTTCGGTAACGCGGCAGGTAAAGCAGAATTATCCCGGGCCGACTCCCATTTCGTACCGCCTGGAATAGCTGCAGCCTGTTGCGCAACGGTTGTGCGTTGGAAAAGTTCTATCAATGCAATTGTCGCACCAAGCTCATTGCGGAGTCGTTCATGCAAACGAACCAAAAGCATAGAATGCCCACCAATATCGAAGAAATTATCGTCAAGTCCGACTTGAGTGCGACCCAGCACATCGCACCATATCTCAGCCACGCCTCGTTCAGTGGGCGACATCACGAGATTGCCAACGGCCGCGCTTGGAGCCTGCTCGATTTGGGGTGCCGGGAGCGCCTTTCGATCGACTTTCAAATTTGGCGTCAGTGGCAGTGCGCCGAGCACAACAACATGCGCTGGCACCATGTAATTCGGCAGCTTGGCACGAAGTAGCGCGCGCAGAGAGCCCGGCTCAACGGTTTTGCCAGCGGCTGGCACGACATAAGCGACGAGTTCAAGATCGCCCTTGACCCGCTCATGGGAAACAACTGCACACTCAGCGACATTCTCCAATGCACCTATTTCACTCTCGATTTCACCTAGCTCTATCCGGAATCCTCGGATCTTGACCTGGAAGTCGCGGCGCCCGAGATAAACGAGCCGTCCATCGACCGTTTCCCGCACATAATCTCCGGTGCGGTATACGCGTTCTTTCTCGCGGCCAGGGAGGTCTAGCACTTGGAATCGCTCATCTGTCAGATCCTGACGCCCCCTGTATCCGCGAGAAACCCCTTCCCCGCCGATACAAAGTTCTCCGATCGCGCCCGGAGGCACCGGTGCGCCTTGGTCATCCAGTATATATGTGCGCGTGTTCGCTATGGGCTTACCAATGCTAAGAGCGTCATCCGCATTCTCGATATGCTGCACTGACGACCAAATCGTCGTCTCGGTGGGACCATACATATTCCATAGGTCGCAACCGCGCTCCAAAAGCGATTCAGCCAGCGCCAGAGGCAACGCCTCGCCACCACAAAGCGCCTTCAGACCTTTGCGCCCCCGCCAGCCCGTCTCAATCAGCACATTCCAGGTCGCAGGTGTAGCCTGAAGGATATCCACGCCCTCCGACTCCATGAGGTCTGCAAGCGCGCGCCCATCCAGCGCTACTTCGCGTGACGCAACAACTATCCGCGCTTTCGAAGCAAGCGGTAGCCAAGCTTCCAGACCAAATATGTCAAAGGATGGCGTCGTAACAGAAAGAAGCGTTTGTGCCTCGCGGATGCCAGGAGTGTCCTTCATCGCCACGAGGAATGCTGCAAGATTGCGGTGTTCAACTTCAACGCCTTTAGGGCGCCCGGTCGAGCCAGATGTATAGATTACATAGGCGAGATCCTCCGGTGCCGTTTCACGGTCCGGCGCAGAAACAGGCATCAATTCGAGACTGCTCGCCAACTTATCAAGCACCAGCACGACATGGTCATCAGCGAATTGTCCCGCAGCGGCCTCCTCTGTCAAAATAAGATCAACATCAGCATCGCCAACAATGCCCTGGATGCGTTCCTGCGGATGTTTAGGATCCAAAGGCAAATAGCTTGCGCCCGCTTTCCATACTGCAAGGAGCGCCATCGGAAGATTGACGTTTCGCTCAAGGCTCACGGCGACAAGACTACCACGCCTGACGCCATGCTCGCGCAGCAAGTGTGCCAAGCGATTGGCCTGGATATCTAGCTCGGCATAGGTAAGTGTTGTATGCGAATCCGTTACAGCCCTCAGATCCGGTACCTCCCGAACGCAAGCCTCAATCATATCCAAAGCTGTAGCCCTGCGATCAAAGTCCTTGGCCGTCCGCTCGTTTGATGTGGCAATAGTTGCAACATCATCGGCGGCCAGCATCTGAAGTGCTTTGACAGGCGTCGAAGGGTCGCTAATTGCCCCGCGAAGCAGGGCCTCGTAATGTCGGTGCAATCTCGCAATGGTTTCGACGTCAAACAAATCAGTCGCAAATTCGTATTGCGTAATAAGCTCACCGCCAAACTCAACGCAGTCCAGCGACAAATCATAGCGTGAGTATCCGGTGCCCGACATCATTGGATCAACTTCGGTACCTTTGAAGCCATGCTCGATTTTCGGAAAAGTCATCAAGCTAAACAGGGCTTGAAAAATCGGGGCGTGGCTGGGACTGCGCTCAGGATTTATAGTGTCGACCAGAAGGTCAAACGGAAGCTCTCCGTGCTCAAGTGAGTCGAGCACCGTACTCCGGACATTTGCAAGATATTGGCTGAAGCTCAAGTCGCCATTAATGCGGCATCGAACGACAATGTTGTTGATCAAGCAACCGACCATGCCCTCCTGGCCATCATTATTTCGGTTGGCATTGGGAGAGCCCAAAACAATATCCGACTGACCACTATAGCGGTAGAGTGTTGCTGCCCAGCCGGCCATTAAAAGCATGTATAGAGTTACGCCCTCGGATCGGGCGAGCGCACTCAGGTCAGCCAGTAATTTTACGTCGAACCGTTGAGTAAAATGTCCGCCGTTGAATGTCTGGTTCGCTGGACGCCTATGGTCATTTGGCAGTTCGATTACTGCGGGCGCATCCTTCAGTTCTGTGCGCCAGAAATCGATATGTGATGCCCATTCGGGCGAGACAGCCATGCGGCGCTCTCTACGGGCATGCTCTGTGGCCTGCGCCTTGACCTCGGGCAAGCGTGCCTCGCGGCGCTCGGTCAAGGCATCGTAGATTTCGACAAGCTCACGGTGCATGACGGCCATCGACCAGCCATCAACAATAATATGATGCGCGAGCAGCAGAGATGCATACTCGCCTTCTGATAAGCGCACTAGCGTGTAGCCAAAAAGCGGGCCTGTAGCGAGATCAAAAGGTTGTCGCAAGCGCTCGCCCATTATGCGCTCGACTTCCTGCTTACGGCGCTCTGGAGCAACGTGCTCAACTTCAAGGTATTCAAAATAGGGCATCAAGTCGTCAACCGATTCCGCAACCGGATTCCCATCACGCTCCACAAACCGCATACGTAACGCGTCATGACGCTTTGCAAGGAGCTTGAACGCCTCGTGGATGAGCGCCGGCTCAAGGGCACCATACATCCAGGCGCCAGCCGCAACATTGAAAGCCGTGCTGGTCGGATCAAGCCGATTCAGAAACCAAAGGCGTTGCTGAGCATAGGAAAGTGGAAGATTGGTCTTCTTGCCCATACCCGCTCTAGTGGCCGCCGCGTCCGACTTGAGCATCTCCATAACAGCTGGCTTGATTGCGATTAGTTCCTCACGCAGTGAGTTATCGATTGCTCCTTTGGGGGCATTAATGCGCAACTGATCGCCATCAAGCGACAAAGCAACTCCTCTTTCAGCCAACCTACCGAATAGCTCATGCACATCCATGTCGGATTTCCCTTGCTCACGAACCAGCCCCTGCAAAGGTCTTGCCGCTTTCTTGGTCCGCACAGAAATCGATGAATCCCTCGAAAATTCTGCAATCAGCTCCTCAAAAATGCTTGCGAATTCCTCAATGGTCGACCTGTCGAAAAGATCAGTGTCAAAGCTCCAGCTTCCCGTCAGACCGCCATCCATCTCCTCGAAACGCAAAGAAAGGTCGAATTGCCCCTCCATCTGCGAAAACAAATATAGCTCATCAGGAAAAATAGCGCGGGTTTTTGCGTCGCTGGATGTTTGCATCCCTGCATTAACATGGTCGAAGGATAGAAAGGTGAACAGGACGTCAAAAAAAGGCATCCGTGTGGCATCGCGGGGAGGGTTCAGCGCGTCCACAATTCTCAGAAGCGGCATGTCCTGATTGTCCAGCGCGTCGAGCAATCGCTCGCGCGCCTCCATCATTAGGTCGTTAAATGAACACTCCTGCGATACGGTTAGACGTATTGGAAGAGGGTTTGCGAAATGCCCGACCGTCGTTTCAAATCGGTCATTCTCGCGCCCATAAAATGGGGTTCCGATAATAATATCGTCTTGTTCACTGATACGTCCTAGCAGCACCGCCATCAGCGCTATCAATACTGCAGATCTAGTTGCGCGCGCGCGTGTGGCCATGGCATCAAGCGATGCTATTTGCGCTGAGGACAGAACCCTCTGCAAAGTGTCACCACGGAACTGCCGGTTGAAGGGTCGTGGTCTGTTAGTCGGAAGGGCAAGCGTTGGAAGGGGAGGCTTGAGCCGCTCCTGCCAGTGCGCCAACAGCGCTTTGCCCCTGGGCCCCGAAAGGCTGGCTCTCTGCCAATCGATAAAGTCGGGAAAGTCCGCAGCTTGGCGCGATAGTTCTGCCGTTTCACCCGCCGCAGCTTCAATATAGAATTGTTTAAGATCATGGCAGGCTGTTGCTGCACCCGTTGCATCACATACAATGTGATGCGCCCCGAAAAGAATGATATGATCTTGGGGCGCTAAACAGACCAAGGCCAATCTGCAAACAGGGCCCGTGGCGAGATTAAATGGGCGTTTGTGCACACTCTGCACATGCGCCAGCGCATCCGCCTCCCCCGGCCCTTGCAACCTGTAGCATTCCAGATGAACTTTCTGGCGAGGCGGAATTCTCTGCACTGGATTGTTTGCGACGACCGGAAAGCTCGCACGCAAAGCACTATGGCGATCTACCAGCTTTTGAAATGCCACCTCCAATAAACCGGCGTCAATAGGTGCGCGCACCCGCATGGCCGTTCCAAGATTGTAGGTTGGGCTGAGAGGAGCTTGACGATGCACGAACCAAAGAGATCGTTGCCCATCGGTAAGCGGGAGATCACGTATTACGTCCTGACTTGTTAGAAATTCCACAATTGCCGAATGATTTTCGCGTATCGTGATTTTGTCTATTTCGCTTAGAGCTCCCTTGGGACCCCGAAAACGAATAGCGCCGTCGACCACCCAGAGTGCGACGCCAATATTGGAGAGACCTTCTATAAAACTGCCGACGTCCATGCTACTTAAACAATCGCAATCGACTTAGCTGGAACGAAATGATTTCAAGTTGCGCCCCCCGCCTCACTGCAATCCGAATCCCTTTACGCTACACTCAAAGACAAGCATCCAAATTTCAACCGCTGAGAGCCCCGCAGTTCCAGTACAATTAATTGCTCTAACGCAAACCCGCTGCGCCCCACAGCACGGCAGCCTATCCGATGCAGTGCCACATCGCGTCTAAATGAGTCAACGATATGAAAGCCTAATTCGTGACCGCAGAAATTTCCCAAACGTGAAACAGTCCCATAGTGATACAGATTTGCCCGCATTCAAAACCATTTCGATGTCACAACTTGTCGAATCTGCACTGGAAGCGCCCGGCGATAAACCTTCATGGCGCCCAAAACGCGACGAATTGCATCTCTGGCTGTTTAACATAGCGCGACCGCCTCTGAGCAACGAAGAACTTATTGATGTATTGAGCGCAGATGAGGTGCTGCGCGCCAAACGTTTTCATTTTGCGGACCACAGGTCACAATTCATCGCGGCACATGGCTTAATGCGCCTGATACTAAGTGTATGTGGAAGCGGGTTAGCAAAAAGCCTGGCTTTTAGTGTCGGCGAGAACGACAAACCCAGCTTGGTCGCAACAGAACAAACGCAACCACTAAGCTTTAATCTGTCTCATTCAGGCTGTTGGGGGCTACTGGCAATTGCAGCAACGGGCGATATCGGTGTGGATATCGAAGAAATCCGAAGCTTGGATGGCATGGAAACACTGGCCGCAGATACCTTTACGCCCAGCGAGGTTGCTGAACTTGCAAAACTTCCTGTGACAAGGCGCCTGGACGGTTTTTTTGCCTGCTGGACGCGCAAGGAAGCCTTGATCAAGGCTGACGGTCGAGGGCTAGAAATTTCACTAGATAGTTTTGAGGTGAGCGCGGATCCTGACGCGCCCGCCGCACTATTAAGAGCTGACGGCGCCGCCAAGGCGATTGGCAAATTCGGAATTTGGGATCTGCCAATTATTCAAGGCTATCGTGCTGCTGTGGCCGCCCCTCTCGCTCTATACGATTTCAAATACTATTGCATAATCTAACGATGCGGCATGTACTTTGCTTGTCACACAGCCCTGTGTGTGCCTTGTCCTGACCGGCGCTGAAACAACATTTCATTTAGCCGGGTGAGCCTCATGGATAAAGTCAGGACCGCCGTGATTATCGCCACGGCAGACAAATATGTCTCCACTGCGATTACGCTAGTTACAACAGCGATTATCGCACGCCTTATAAATCCCGCTGAATTTGGTGTTACGGTACTCGGCGGGGCCGTACTCCTGATGGCGAATACGCTGCGCGACGTTGGCACTTCCTCCTACATCATTCAGGCGCAGGAACTGACGCTTCCTAAGCTTCGCGCCGCATTTACGCTAAATCTTTTCCTGACCCTCACCATTCTTCCATGCTTGGTTTTCGCTGCCCCGGCATTGGCGAGCCTGCTGAACTCTCCCGGCCTGGATATCTATCTTAAAATTTGCGCCATTCCTTTCGCAGTGGGTGCCATTGTCTACCCACTGCATGCGCTACTCGCGCGCGACTTCGCATTTGGGAAGCTTGCGATAATCAATATCACCTCCACAATTTTCAATTCCACTGCACTTATCTGCGCGGCAATCGCTGGCGCAAGTTATCTGAGCTTTGCATTCGCGCAAGTTGTCTCGGCGCTTGTCGGAACAGCGCTGCTCATCTACTTCCGCCCCAGCTTTGAAATCTTTCGGCCGTCGTTCAGCGCATGGAAGACGGTACTCACATTCAGCCTGTTCAGCGCCTTTACCGGAATCGTGCAGCGGGCGACCGAAGTCTTGTCCGTTGTGGCAGTCGGTGCGTTCATGCCTCCAGCCATGGTCGGGCTTCTCAGCCGCGCCTCAATGATCGCGCAATTTCCCGAACGAACTGTAATGGCAGGCGTCACCGCTGCGGCCTTACCCGCATTCTCCGAGGCGGCCCGCGAAAAAGGTGATCTCAGGAAATATTACCTAGCTGCCTTAGAACGTATAAGCGGACTGATATGGCCCTGCCTCGCATTGATGATTGTACTTGCTAACCCGCTGATCCGTCTTTTTCTGGGAAATGACTGGCTTGAAACCATTCCGCTGGTCCAAATCATCGCCGGCGCACTGCTGCTCAATTTTCCACCCGGCCTCAACTATCCAATATTGCTGGCTGTCGGCGCAGTACGACCCGCATTGTTGTTGGCAGTCCTGCAGGCGAGCGTCGTGCTCCCAGTGATTACCATCAGTGCGCAATACGGAATCCAAGCTGTGGCATGGGCCACATGGCCTATCGTGGCGATCAACGTGGTGATGTCGACATGGTTTGTGCAAGCTAATGTAATCAGATTTAGCTGGCTCGACATCGGGCGCGCGCTTTCCCGGAGCACAATTGCGACCATAGCAACAGTTGCCGGTCCTATTGCAATTGTGTATCTCGCAGGCGGTAGCGCGAGTATCGGTCTTAAAGAGAGTGTATTTGCGACAGGCGTAGGTGGGGTCAGCTGGATTGGCTCTCTATATCTGCTCAAGCATCCATTACACGCGGAATTTGCCCGCATTCTGAAGGCGATTCGCCGAAAGATCTTAAGAATATTGCTACCGCCATTCAAGACTTCCTGAGAAAGCAGCGTAACGCCAGCGAGATAAAGAGGCAGTCGCTATAAAATTTTGCAAAAGTTAAAGCACTTCAACAACGACAGTATTGTAGCGTTCCCACAAGCTTATTTTGACCGTAACAGTTTCAATGGCAAAGTGCATTTCAAGATGATACCCGGTCAGGCATTCCCTAATGCACTTTGGGCTGGGAATTCGGTGTGGGACATAGTAGAATTATGAGTATTAGAAACATAGCTACTCAACGTGGCACACAGCCAGGCGCAAGCTGGTTTTTTCGTTCTTCGCTTACAGCTGAAATGCGCATCCGCTTGTTCTGTTTTCCATGCGCAGGCTATGGCGCCGCTATGTACCGCTCATGGCAATCCCAAGCGCCTTCGTGGTTGGAAATCGTGCCAGTTCAACCTCCCGGCCGCGCCAACCGGCTCAGAGAGCCCGCGCTGGACAGCTTTCCAGAACTGGTTCAGTCAATCCTTCCAGAATTCTCCACGCTACTAGATCGCCCCTACGCTTTTTTTGGGCATAGTATGGGGTCTGTTTTTGCTTCTGAGCTTGCCGCTGAGGTCGTAAGGCGGGAAATGCGCTCACCGCTTCACCTCTTTCTTTCCGCAAGACAGCCGCCCAACTTACCTAGTCCCGTTGGACCTCTCTCACATCTCGACGACATGGCGTTTGTTGAAGAGGTGAACAAGCGATATGGGGGCATTCCGCGCGAGATCATTGAGGCACCAGAAGTTCTGGAAATGCTTCTGCCAACCTTGAAGGCAGATATTCGTACGCTTGAAAAGATCGAATGTACTGCACCAAAGCCGTTACCAATCTCCATCAGTGCTCTAGGCGGCAAGAGCGACAGACTAGTTCCTGAAAACCTTCTTGCTGGATGGGAATCCTGGACAGAAACCGACTTCCGTCTTCAGTTATTTGAGGGAGGACATTTTTACTTGGACGAGCAGCGATCGGCACTGATTTTGCACATACAGGACGTTTTGGAAGCAAAGTCGCGTGCAATCATACCGACCCAAAATCTATGAGCGTCAGCTCAGCATTGTAGAGGGTGAAAGCGATGGCGCTTGAAGTAACTCGATCTGTTGCAATCATCGGGATGGCATGTCGCTTTCCTGGCGGCGCGAATACGCCTGATGCCTTCTGGCAGATGCTATATGAAGGCCGCGATGCTGTTGGTGAAATTCCTTCAAGCCGTATGGATGTGAAGCAGCTTTATTCAGACACACCTGCAACGCCCGGTCGCATCATGACGCGCTTCGGTGGCTACTTGGATGGAATCGAACAATTCGATGCTGGCTTTTTTCATATATCTCCTCGTGAAGCTGAGCGCATGGATCCGCAGCAACGCCTGCTTCTCGAGACAGCGTGGGAAGCTATTGAAGACGCTGGCATAGACGCGCGCACATTGGCGGGACGGCCTGTAGGCGTCTATGTTGGCCAATGGCTGAGCGATTTCGAAATGCGAATGCTCAGCGACCCAACCGCAACAGATTTCGAAATGACGACAGGCAGCGGCAGATATACGGCGTCCGGTCGCGTGTCTCACTTCCTTAACCTGATGGGCCCAAGCCTGACACTGGACACCGCCTGCTCCTCGTCACTCACCGCAGTGCATCTTGCCATGCAGAGCCTGCGATCTGGAGAGTCTGAGCTTGCATTTGCTGCGGGCGTAAATGTGATCCTGAGTCCACATATCACTGTAGGATACTCGCAGAGCCGCATGATGGCGCCTGACGGACACTGCAAGTTTGGTGATGCCTCGGGCGATGGTTACGTGCGTAGTGAGGGTGCCGGTATCGTCTTGCTAAAGAGACTTGACCACGCGCTGGAGGATGGAGATCAAATCCATGCTGTCATTCGCGGTAGCGCCGTCAATAATGATGGTAACTCAGGCAGCTCTTTCGGCACACCCAGTCGCAGTGGACAAGAAGCCCTACTCCGTCGCGCATTGATTGATGCAAACCTGCCAGCCGCTTCTGTAGGCTATATTGAGGCACATGGAACAGGCACGCGCTCTGGCGACCCTGTCGAGCTGGGCGCGCTAAGTGCAGTTTTTGGAGGCGACCGAGAAGAGGCTCTGCGGGTAGGTTCGGTCAAAACTAATATTGGGCACACTGAGGGCGCCGCCGGCATGGCCGGATTGCTCAAGGCGGCGCTTGCCGTAAAAAAACGCCAAGTCCCGGCCAGCCTCCACTTCAATACCCCAAACCCGGACGTCGACTGGCTATCTGCACCCCTCGAGATAGTACGTGAACGCCAAACTTGGAATAATCCAGATAGGATCGCAGGGGTCAGCGGATTTGGGATTGCCGGCTCAAATGCTCACTTGCTGATACAGAACCCTCCAGCAATGACCGAAAGTTCAGTAGCGCAAACGCTATGTGCTCGACCGGTCATCCTGCCAATCTCGGCTGAGAGCGATGTCGCGCTTCGCCAACTGGCGGGCTTATATGCAGAAATGATCCGCTCAAAGACGGAATTGTCTATTGATGAAATCTGTGCGGCCGCCGGCAGCAACAGAACACGCCTCAGCCATCGAGCTGCCTTTGTTGGTCATGACCGTAATGAATTGATTTCATCACTTGAAAAATTCAGGGACGGCGGTGATGATGCCATCCAGGGGCAATCATGGACGGACAAACCGGCGGTCACGGCTTTTGTCGCCCCGGGACAAGGTGGTCAATGGATTGGAATGGCTAGGTCGCTAATCGAAAGCGAACCTGTTTTTCGTCAATCTATTGATGCGTGCGAACAGGCGCTGGCACCACTCGTGGCATGGTCCCTAAAGGAACAGCTTCGGCTTGAGTCTGATGATGACGGATATCAGCTCGACAAAATTGAAGTAATTCAACCCATCCTCGTCGCGCTTGCCTTCAGCTATGCGCAGCTGTGGAACTCCTTTGGCGTAAAGCCGATGATGACGATCGGCCACAGCATGGGCGAAGTGTCTGCAGCAGTCATATCGGGCACACTGAGCCTGCAAGACGCTATGCGCGTCGTCGTTGCTCGCAGCACCCTTATGGCTCGCACGAGCGGCGAAGGCGGAATGGCATTGGTTGAGATGACTAAAGCCGACCTTGAAAAGCGCCTGACTCCTTACCTCGGAAAATTATGTGTGGCCGCAATAAATAGCCCACGCGCGTGCGTGATATCTGGCGAAGTGCTTTCTCTGGAATCGGCCCTTGAGGAGTTATCAGCCGACGGCGTATTTTGCCGTAAAGTCAAAGTGGACGTCGCATCGCATGGTCCACAAATGGCAACGCTAGCGCCTGAACTTGAAGCAATGCTAGACGACATTGCGCCATCCGATTCCGCTGTACCTATGCTCTCAACCGTAATCGGAACCGCGATTCCTGGTACAAAATATGATGGGCGCTACTGGGCGAGAAACTTGAGCGAGCCTGTCCGTTTCCTTGACGCTGTTGAGGCCTCGCTTGAGGCTGGCGCAACCGCATTTCTTGAGCTTGGTCCCAATCCAGTTTTGCTAACCTCCATCGAACAGACGCTTAGCCACCATAATGTGGATGCCGTACTTGCCGCAAGCGAACGCCGCGACAGTCCTGCAATGAATATAATTGCCGAAGGAATCGCCAAGCTCTGGACACATGGCGCAGAAATAGACTGGCGCGCCTATTCAGGAACCGCTCGTCACGACGTGCCGCTTCCACATTATCCTTGGCAACGATCACGACATTGGCATGAAGCCGCAGAAATGATGCCCGCCCAAAGCAGTCATAAACGTCCGCGTCTGAACAACGACACCCGCAGTATGTTACACGAGATTGCGTGGAGAAAAGTGCCAGCGCCCGATGTCGTAAGCGCGCACGGGCAGACTTGTTTAATAATCGGTTCCGATACTGCAGACTCAAACTCGCTGACGGCAGCCATTGAAGAGGCTGGCGGTGACGTCGATTGCATGAGCTTTGAGACCGCACATGGCGTACTCAGCTCCGGACGCTCATATGACTACATTGTATCGATAGCTCCCGATGAGGGCGCGGGGTTTCTACCGATCCAGTTGCTTCAAATTTTGCGCCAGAGCAAAGTACCGTCTCAGCAAGTCGTTATTCTAACGCGAGGCGCCACTATGGCAGGTTCGCCTTCGCAGCGCATGGCTATCGATCAGGCATCACTTGTAGGTGCTATGCGCGTCGTGTCCGATGAACATCCTGAATTCACCTTTCGCTTGATTGATGGCGATCCTGCGACTTCATTCTCTGAACAGTTTAACGCGTTGGTAAATCAAGCTTTGGGGGCCAGCTCGGAACCTGAAATTGCTTATCGGAATAGCGAATGGCTAGTTCCACGACTTCGTCAATATACGGATAATATCGCTTTCGCGAAAAATTTCGAGTTGAAGAAAAATGAAGCCTATTTGATTACCGGAGGTCTAAGCGCGTTGGGCCTGCGTGCCGCCAACGTACTTGCGAAAGCGGGAGCGCGTCATATTATTTTAATTTCGCGGCGCCCTCTTCCTCCTCGCCAGGATTGGCGAAGCGTAGTCGAGGGAACCGAAAACTGGGACAGGATTGCCGGCATCCTTGCGCTTGAGGCTGCAGGTGTTCTGGTAGAAATTACGTCCTTTGACATTGCAGATTGCGACGCACTGCGTTCGTTTCTTTCAGGACGCGAGGCTGAAATGCGCGCCCCAGTGAACGGGGTTATACATTTGGCTACCGCGTATGATACGCGACTGGCAGCTGAAACGAGCCAAGAAAGCTTTGATTTAGCGATTGCGCCGAAACTCAAAGGTGCGCTCGTTCTTGACCGTGAATTCCCAGATGTAGATATGTTTGTGCTGTACTCGTCTACTATGACCTTTTTACCCCATCAGGGGCTGGCTGCCTATGCGGCAGCAAATTGCGGTCTGGACGCCTTGGCCGCAGATCGGCATGCGCGTGGAAAAGCCGCCACAAGCATCGCATGGGGGCCGTGGAAACATCTCGGCCGCGCAGCACTTGACCATGTCGCTGATGAATTTGAGGCCCGCGGTGAGCTCTCATTAGACCCACTTGAGGGAGATGCGTTGCTTGAGTGGCTCATCTGCCACTCGCCGTCGCTCGTCAGCGCTTTCCGCATGGACTGGCCGGCTTTTCGTCGATCCCGGCAAGGCCGCGCAGACCATCTGTTTGATGAGCTAATCGCCGAAGAGACCGAATCTGCCACCGATGCCTCACCTTTTGAAAGTCTGTCCTTGGACGACCGACGGTCCGCAGCGACGATATTTGTCTCTACGATTATAACGAAAGTTCTGAAATTACGCCCTGAAGACTTTGATCTGAATCGCCCCCTCGGTGACTTGGGACTAAACTCCCTGATGGGTATCGAACTGCGGAATGCACTCGAGAAGTCGGTCGGGCGACCTTTGCCAGCAACGCTAGCCTGGTCATACCCGACAGCTAAAGCCATCATTGAATTTTTATCTGCAAGTCCACATGAGAAACATACTCATGCCGTAGTCCCGGAACCCAAATCCTCAGTTTCGCCAAATGAGCTTGGGACGAGCATTTCAGCTATCGAAGACTTAAGTGATGATGAAGCCCTTGCTGCGCTTCTTGAAGGACGCAAATGAGCAAGATTGAAATAAACACAAACAAAACATCTGCTGTCAAACTTGCCTTGATGGCGCGCAGCGCGCGCGAACAGGTCGGTGCGACGCTGGCGGCTGATCCTATCGCAATTGTCGGTATCGGGTGCAGGTTCCCGGGCGGGGGGAATGATGCCGAGAGCTTTTGGTCCTTTTTGCTTGAAAGCCGCACAACAGTGTCTCCTATTCCACCAGACCGCTGGGACGCTGAAAAATGGTATGGTGAAGGACCTGATGCTGTTGGTTTAAGCACGGCTGCAGGTGCATCTTTTCTCAACTCCGTCGACATGTTTGACTCAGGATATTTCGGTATCCCCCCACGTGAAGCTGATCAGATGGATCCTCAGCAGAGGATATTCCTTGAAGTAGCAGTGGAAGCGATGGAAGACGCAGGTTTTCGTTTCGAAGATCTGCGGCGCTCCCGCACCGGAGTTTTTGTGGCCAGCTACCACAATGACTATGCGCAGATGCTGTATCGAGACCCTGCAGCGATGGATCAACGAACTCTGACCGGTACACTACACAGCGTCTTGGCAAATCGGCTTTCATACATTTTCGATCTACGTGGCCCGAGCATTTCAATTGACACAGCCTGCTCGTCTTCGTTGGTGGCCGTACATTTGGCCTGTCAAAGCTTGCGCACTGGCGAAAGCAACCTTGCGCTAGCAGGTGGTGTGTCAGCAATCTTGGCGCCGGAACTTATGGTCAGCATGTCACGGCTCGGATTTCTTGCACCTGATGGCCTTTGCAAGACATTTGACGCTAGCGCCAATGGTTTTGGCCGCGGCGAAGGCTGCGGCGTAATCGCCTTGAAGCGACTTTCCGACGCTTTAGCGGACGGCGACCGAATTTGGTCTGTTATTCGCGGCTCAGCCGTCAATCAGGATGGAGAGTCAACCCTTCTCGCAGCTCCCAACGTTCAGGCACAGGCCGCGCTGGTACGCGAAGCCGTTGCAACCTCCCGCGTCGATGCGAAAGATATCGTTTATATCGAGACCCATGGCACTGGCACCATTCTCGGCGACCCAATTGAAGTTGATGCGTTGGCGGAAACAATTGGTACCAAAGAAGAGGACAGCCCCACCTGTCTACTGGGGGGCGTGAAGGCTAATATAGGACATCTCGAAGCGGCTGCTGGTGTGGCCGGTGTCATCAAAGCCGCCCTCGTCCTAAATAGGCGTGAAGTACCTGCACAGCCCAGTTTCAAAAAACTGAACCCGCATATCAATCTGGACTCGACACGCTTTGAAGTCGCTTCCAAGCATCAACCATTGCCTAAGTCAGCTGGCGCCCCTCTTGCTGGCGTCAGCTCATTTGGCGTCGGCGGCACAAACGCACACGTTATTCTTGAAGGCGCACCACAATTCAGTACACCCACGATAGAGGCACGAAGCGATGACATCTGGACGTTGCCACTTTCAGCACACACACCGGAAGCATTAAAGCAGAGCGCGGCATCCTGGCAGACTGTACTCGCAAATTCCGCCCCGTCCCTGACCGACTTGTGCTTCACTGCAGCCGAGAAGAGGTCGCACCATGCCCATCGCCTGGCCATAGCAGCTCCAACCCGCGATGCACTTGCCCGGAAATTAAAACATCGCGCGGCCGGAAGCTTTGAATCTCCCTGCCCGAAGATTTGTTTTGTTTTCTGTGGCCAAGGACCACAGCAAGCAGGAATGGGCTTGTCTCTAGCAGCTCGCGAGCCTGTTTTTGCGAAGCATCTGGAGGCGTGCGATGAACTTATACAGCAATATGCTGGCTGGTCGCTTTTGGAGGAGCTTGCACGGGAAGACACAGATAGTAGGCTAAAGGAAACTGCATTTGCGCAACCCGCGCTTACAGCACTGCAAACGGGTCTTGTGGCATTACTGAAGTCCTGGAACCTGGAGGCTAATACCGTCGTGGGCCACAGTGTCGGCGAAATCGCTGCCATGCATTCGGCCGGGCTATTGTCACTCGATGAAGCGATCCGGATCGCCTGTCATAGAGGCAAGATCATGCAGGCCGCAGACGGCACCGGCGCCATGGCATCCGTACTACTGGATTCTGCAACCGCCGCAGAAGCAATAGCTCCGTTTGGCGCTGCGCTTAGTATCGCCGCAATAAACTCACCCGGCGAAACTGTGATATCGGGAGAAACGGCTGCTCTGGACACACTACTGGAAAATCTCAAGGCCCAAGGTATCGGCCATCATAGATTACCGGTCCGCTACGCTTTTCATAGTGATCAGATGTCGCCGTTCGAAACCCGGCTGGTTGAAGCTCTTGGTGAGGTGCCACCACATCGGGCAAACAGTATCCGCGCGATATCCACAGTCACAGGTGAACCTGTAACGCAGGTCGATGCCGCCCATTTTGCATGTGGTATTCGCGCCCCGGTTCTCTTTGCCAAAGCGATGCAGGCAACTGCAACCGACGAGCGCACTGTTTATATCGAGATTGGCCCACACCCAGTTCTATCTTCTTCCATTGCAGCAAGCATGGAGCAGGTGGGAGTGCTGGACAACCCCATTGTTCCAACCCTTCGCCGCGGCCAGGCAGACCGAGAAGCGATGGTCGAGTGTGCAGCAAAGCTCTATGAAACCGGACACTCTCCAAGATGGTCCGCTCTGATTCCATCTGGCGGACGCGTTGTATCCCTTCCCAACTATCCTTGGCAGCGTCAACGGCACTGGCGACACGTCAACACATCAACGGATCTACTCGCAGGCATCGCTTCTGGTCATCCTTTACTTGGCTCCCGTCTGAACATTGCATCGGATGATCTTGTGATTTTTGAAGGTAGCCAGACATCAAGTTCCAGCTGGATGCTTGAGCACAGGATTTTTGGCAAAGCCATTGCGCCAGCCACAGCGATTATTGAGCTGCTCGCGGCGGCGGCACAAGCCATAGGCGGTCCTAGTGCGCACCTTGATGGCTTTACGCAGTTTGCGCCATTACCACTTGCGAGACTTGGTGAACCTAGCTTGCGTTGGCATGTCGTCGCACAATTTCGTAATGGGGAGTGGGCGCTCAAACTCAACATGTTTGGGGATGCGGAAAGTATATACGCGAACAAGACAATTGCTGAGGCCAGTATTTCGACGGATGCCTCTTCATACCAGTCGCAGGAGTATGAAAATCCGCCACTTGCGCGTAATTCTGATTTCAATCGCGACGCAACTTCGGTCGCGAATTCAAAAGTCGCTTCGCATTTTTGCGCGATAGGTGCCGATTTTGGCGCAGCATTCCAGCTGCTTTCAGACGTCAAGATTTCTCAAACGGCAGCAATTGGCCGAGTATCTTTGACTCAGGCCATGGCCGAGTCCTCTCACCTCGTTCATCCTGCTGCTCTGGATGCTGGCCTACAACTTTGTGTCATTGCGGCAGCGGGAGATTCATCAGCCACCTGGCTACCCGTCGCAGCCAAATCCTTCCAGGTTCTCAATCATTCTTCTTCACTATTTTACGACGCAGAAGCACGCTTAATTACTGACGGCTCCAGCGGCACGCTTATAGCGGATGTCCGTTACCGTGACCCAACAGGATTCCTGGTTGCAGAGACCAAAGGTCTGCGTTTCGCAAAGGCAACACCTCAAACACTTGCCACAAGCGTTACACCCCCGGTCAAACTTTATACGACGAGTTGGAAAGCAGAATCCCGTGACGGGGACTCACCAAACGATCATGCCCAATCATGGCTTGTCATTTCTGACGAAAAGTTAGGCGAAGAGCTCGCCGAAGCACTCGCAGACATCGCGGTATGTGCGCGCATGGTTCGCTCAGAAGCGGCCCCAAGCGAATTCAACGCCGCTTTGGATTGGCTTGCGGATGCTCCCGAGCCGCGACAGGTTATTGATCTAGTCGGCTTGGCGCGCGACCTTGATGCATCTGAGCATGTGATCAGAACACTGAAACACACCCAAGCCATCGCAAAAAGTTCGTTCTCCACGAGCTTGGCCATTCTGACTCAAGGCGCTTTTGCGACCGAAAACGATTCATCGATCCCATCGATATCTGGAGCATCCGTCCAAGGATTTATCGCGACGGTATCTCTAGAGCATCCCGAACTCTCTATCCGCGGCATAGACCTCGACCCGGCAGTAAATAACTATGACGCGAAAGAGCTTGCGCTGGCTTTGTCGGCACAACTCTCGCGCAAAGGGAGCGCAAAGTTAGCGATGAGGGGCACGGAATGGCTCTCTCCACGGATATCGCCAGCGAACCTTTCAGACGGATCGTCTTATCGAACCCTGCAACGACAGGATTCCGCAGGCATCGATGGAATTAAATTCGAGACGCATAAACGTAGCAAATTGCGGAAAGGCCAAGTTCGTGTGGCGGTCCGATGCGCAGGTTTGAACTTCCGTGACGTGCTGAGCACAATGGGAATGCTTGATGGCGCCTTGCCGCCTCTTGGCGTGGAATGTTCCGGCGAAGTCATTGAGGTTTCCCCAGAGGTTACCGCTTTCAAACTTGGTGATCTTGTTTTTGGGTATGCTCCTGGCGCCCTGTCAGAAGAAATCACCGTTCCCGCAGAATGGCTCATACATAAACCTGATCATGTAACTGATGAGCAAGCAGCGGGCTTCACTGTTGCATTCGGGACAGCGCTCTTTGGCTTGGACCACATTGCAAAACTGACAGCTGGCGAAAGTGTGCTGATTCACGCCGGAGCTGGCGGCGTTGGACTCGCTGCGATTCAGATCGCCCTAGCCCGCGGAGCAAAAGTCTTCACCACAGCGGGATCAGATAGCAAACGCAAGATGTTGCGAAGCATGGGCGTAAACCATGTCTATGACTCACGTACCCTCGATTTTGAAAGAAAGGTTTTAGACGCGACGCATGGACAAGGCGTAGATGTGGTTCTGAACTCATTAGTCGGCGATTTCACTCAAGCCAGCATTCGGTGCCTGTCGGCAACCGGCCGCTTTCTTGAGCTAGGCAAACGGGATGTACTGAGCCTAGAGCAATTTTCAGCAATAAAGCCTGAAGCAAATTATCATGTTTATGACCTTGGGCAGATTATCGAAGCCGAGCCGACACGTCTGCGTCCCCTGCTCAATTCTATCCTCGACGAAATTGCAAACGGTAAACTAACACCACTGCACACTCAGGTATTCGGCATTGAGCAGACAGGTGAAGCCATGCGCTTCATGGCGTCCGCCAAGCATATTGGTAAAATTGTCCTGCGCGTCCCGCCGAGGCTGATCGCTCCAGTCCGAACAGATGCGACCTATTGGATCACCGGAGGCCTGGGAGGACTTGGTCTCTATACGGCACAATGGCTTGCCAACAGTGGCGCGCAGCATATTGTTCTGACCGGACGTCGCTCGGCGACGGAGTCATCCAAGGCGGCAATCGTAGAGATCGAAAAATCCGGCGCAATAGTCCACGTCCTGGAAAATGATGTAAGCGATGACAGCTCTAATGCGCAGGTGCTTGCGCTGATCAAAAACACAATGCCACCTTTACGCGGAATCATTCATGCGGCCGGGACTTTGCGCGATGGTCCAGCGCTGACCCGTGAGCCTGAAGATGTTGAATCTGTTTTCCGAGGTAAGTTTAAGGGCGCCTGTTCGTTGGACCGTCAGACACGTGAATTACCGCTCGACTTCTTCGTATGTTATTCGGCAGCAGGCACCATACTTGGTGCATCCGGCCAAACGCTTTATACTGCTGCAAATACAGCGCTCGACGCTCTGATCGTCAAGCGTGTCCGCGAGGGATATCCAGGCTCAAGTATCGCTTGGGGTGGTTGGGGCGGCGCAGGCATGCTTGCAGGCTTGTCGGCATCCGCACGCGAGGGCTGGGCCGAGAGGGGACTCGTCGACATTACACCGGATAGCGGATTTCCTCAGCTGGAACAGGCCCTTCAGTCCGGTATCCCCAATACCATCGCTGTTGCAGTAGATTGGCGCATGTTTACCGCGACAGCCCCCTCAGGCTTGGACCTTGGCCCTTTCTCAGAGCTTACTCACGGCAGCGCTATTGCAAGCCTGAGTGCTGGTAGAATACCGGAACAGACCCTTGGCGCACAACTGATGACTGCGACGCCATCTGAGCGACGCGCAAAACTTCAACAATGCGTGGAAACAGCCGCAAGAGACATTATCGGGCTTGATTCAGATATGCCTATTGATCCCGATCACCCGCTCAAGGATATGGGGCTGGATTCACTTATGTCAGTAGAGATGCGCAATGAACTCTCGCGAGGAATTGGCCTAAGGCTAACAGCCACTCTTCTGTTCGACTACCCAACAGTGAACCGCCTCATCGAATATTTGGATGCTCAGCTTTGTCCAAGCCAACCTGAGAAAACGGAGAATAGAGGCGCAGAATCGGATGATCTCGATAATCTGTCTGATAAAGAACTCTCTGCGCTATTGGACGAAGAATTGGCGGCGTCCACGACAAACCGCAACACAAAACGCGAGCCGCAATCATGACGTCTTCAGCTGAGCAAATCAAGAACGCGCTACTAGAGATACGACGTCTTAAAAGGGAGCTCGAAGACAAGGGAACGTCGGACCACTACGCTGGCCCGATTGCAATTGTTGGGACTGGATTGCGCCTGCCTGGTGGAATTTCGGATCTGGAAGGATTCGAAGCGCTCCTCGATGAGGCCCGGAATGAAATAACGGAGATTCCACCTACTCGCTGGCGCCAAGAAGACACACCACCAGATCTTCCAAAATCGGCTCGGTATGGTGCATTCCTGGAGCACGTCGATATGTTTGATCCTGAGTTTTTCGGGATCTCCGGCACCGAGGCTGCGAGCATGGACCCGCAGCAGAGGCTGGTCCTGGAAACAGGCTGGGAAGCACTTGAGAATGCTGGACACGCGCCTAACAGTTTTGCCAATAAACCGCTCGGCATATATCTTGGCATGGCTAATAGCGATTATGGGCGAAGCCTGTTATCCGACATACCCGCAATCGATCCCTACTTCACTTCGGGCTCTTCTTTCTCGGTAGCCAGCGGGCGACTGGCATATTTTCTAGGCTCCAAAGGCCCAGCTATATCACTGGACACCGCTTGTTCATCGTCTCTTGTTGCGGTGCAACTGGCATGTCACGCACTTCAGTCCGGCGAGTGTGACATTGCCCTTGCAGGCGGCGCCAACCTCATTCTTTCCCCCGAAGTTCATGTGAACTTTTCACGCGCAAACATGCTGGCGAACGATGGACTATGCAAAACTTTCGATGACGGCGCTGACGGATACGTCCGCGGGGAAGGATGTGTCCTGTTTGTGCTTCGCCGGCTGGAAGACGCTCAAGCGGACGGCGATATCATTTTGGCGGTCATTCGCGGCAGCGCCGTCAATCAAGATGGCCGCAGCAATGGCCTGACCGCACCCAACGGCCCTGCTCAAGAGGCCGTTATCAAATCCGCTCTAAAGAACGCCAACGTGAAGGCGGATACAGTTGGATATATAGAAGCACACGGCACCGGCACGCCTCTGGGTGACCCCATTGAGATGAATGCGCTGGCGAGCGCATACGGACGAGACAAGGAGGGTGCCCCTCCCCTGTTCGTCGGCTCTGTAAAAACCAATATCGGCCATCTTGAATCGGCAGCCGGGGCGGTTGGGATACTGAAATGTATTGTTGCGCTTCAAAGCGGCCGGATACCTGCACATCTTAACTTCAAAACACCCAACACTCATATCGAATGGCCATCGTATTCTGTGCAGGTACCGGTTGATGCCGAACCTTGGCCAGATCTAGACGGCCCGCGGCGAGCTGGGGTGAGCTCCTTCGGTTTTAGTGGCACCAATGCGCATCTGATTCTTGAACAGGCCCCGCAAGCAAAGCATGCGGTGACAGAGGGCTCACTACCTTGCGAAGTCTTCTCTCTTTCCGCCCGAACCCCCGAAGCGGCCTCGGAGCTGGCGCGCCGAACTGCGATAGCAATAGATAAAGCCCACGGGTCATTGGCAGATCTTTGCTTTACAGCAGCTGAAGGCAGAGCACATTTTCAGTATCGTTTTGCCGTTGCTGCGCGGGACAAGACGGAGCTTTCAGCTGCACTGCGAAGCGCTGCAAGCAGTCAACATCACCCCAGCCTTGTTGCAGGGCGTGCTATATCTGGCATTCGTCCAAAGGTAGCCTTTCTTTTTACGGGACAAGGCGCGCAGCATCCTGGAATGGGACGCTCTCTTTATGAGACACAATCGGTTTACAGGAACGCGATTGATGAATGCGCTGAATTGCTGGGCAACTCCGTTCCGGGAGGCCTTTTGTCAATTCTCCATGCGGAAAAAGGTGACACCCGCGTAAACGAGCCGAGCGTTGCGCAGCCTGCGCTTTTCGCGTTGGAATATGCGCTAGCCAAACTCTGGATATCTTTTGGCATCACACCTGACGCTTTATGCGGACACAGCCTTGGGGAATTTGTTGCTGCGACAATAGCAGGCATCTTGCCTCTTCAGGATGCCCTATTGCTCGTTGCAGAGCGTGGCAGATTATCCGCCGAGGCCGCCGCGGATGGTATGATGGCAAGTGTATTCTCCGACGTAGACTCAATTTCCGCTCTCATTGAAAATACAAACTCCGTTGAAATTGCAGCCTACAATGGGCCAAACAATCATGTCCTTAGCGGTCACTCAAATGAACTTGAGCCACTGCTCTCTCGGTTCACTGAAATGGGCATTCGCGCCGAACCTCTGAGGATTGCTTTTGCAGCGCATTGCGCGCTTGTCGATCCGGTCTTGAGTCGTTTCGCAGCCGCTGCAGAAAAAGTTCGGTTCCAGAGCGGCGCAATCCCAATTGTTTCAAATCTAACAGGACGCATTGCAGAAGATACCGAGTTCGCGACACCCTCTCATTGGGTCAATCATCTACGGCGACCTGTGCGATTTACTGATAGCATTCAAAATTTGTGCGATCTGGGCACAACACATTTTATAGAAATTGGTCCGCATCCGGTTCTTTCTGCAATGGCTGCAGAGACCGTTGAAAAGCTGGGCCTGACCGATAAAACTGTATTTTTGTCTTCACTGCGCCGTGACGGCGAACCGGGCTTGGAACTCGCAACAAGTCTGTCGCGCGCTTATGTTGATGGCCTCACAATGAGGCCTACTTGGCTTTCAAAGGGCAAGAGCAATCGTCGCTCGTCGCTTCCGACATATCCCTTTGAGCGCACTCGACATTGGCATCCAAGCGCACCACAGGCCGGAATCAGCAATGCCCTGCAAACTGATGCTGTATGGAAGAGGCTCACGACAAGTCTCGATAGGCAATCTGAACGTGGTCCACTCGGCTTCGACGCGGCAGCCTACCCGGAGAAGTGGCAAGCGCTCGCCGATCTTCGTTGCGCACTCGTCATCTCACTTCTGCGGGAAGATGGTCTATTCGCTGAAGACGGTGAGGAAAGGTCATTTTCAGATGTAAACAAGCAAATGCATGTGACCGAAGGACTGGTTCCGCTTGTAAGGCGCTGGCTGGGCGCACTCGCCGATAGAGGGGATCTCGTCATCGAGAACGACCGGATAACTGCCCCACATAAATTAGCAGATCCAGAGCTTCCATCAGCCATATCCCGCGTCAAAACAATGCTAAGCGATAACTTGCCGCTGTGTGATTACGTTCTCCACTGCGCGAACCTTCTCGGGCGGGTCGTAAAGGGAACAGCAAGTCCACTTGAAACGCTCTTCCCCGGCGGTGACTTTTCGCTTGCGCTCGGATTATACGAACGATCCACGACCATGCGATATATGAATGATCTCGCGGCCACAGCCATTGAGTCGCTCGCAGCGACCAAGCCCAACCTCGCTATTCTTGAAGCGGGTGCAGGCACTGGAGGGACGACGGCAGCTGTCCTTGACGCACTAGATGGCAGTCAATGTGCTTATACATTTACGGACGTATCTGACTTATTCCTTGATCGCGCCCGAGACCGGTTTTCTGATCACAAAAACATCAAATATGCGCGATTTGACCTGGAAAGCTCACCAATCGAACAAGGGTTCGCTCCGTCAAGCTTTGATATTGTTCTGGCTTCCAACGCCGCTCATGCCGTTCGAAACCTGCCAGAGACGCTTAATTATCTTCGTAGTCTACTTCGTCCTTCCGGCGTGTTGATACTTGTCGAGTCGACGACACATTTCGCTTGGTTTGACGTGACGACTGGGCTCATCGAAGGCTGGCGGCATGCTGAGGATGAACTTCGCGACGATCTGGCGCTCATTGACAAAAACAAATGGCAAGGTGCGCTGTTGAATGCAGGTTTCAAGACCGTGGAAAGCTGGCCGCGAACTGGGTCCGCTGCGGAATCGGTTGGTCAGCATTTGATCGTCGCGAGAGCACCGTCAGATGTGCCATCTGGCTCCACCACCGATGCAATCCTCCCTATACCTCAGTTTATCGAAGCGCCTCGCCTCGAAGCTGCTCCCGAAATTTCTGCAGCGCTTAAAGTGATAGCAAATGCTCTACCTGGCGAGCGCACCAAGGCGATAAGCGAGCTCGTTCGCCTGCGCGTTGTTATGCTGCTTCGTCGTAGAACAGACCGTCCACCTAGCGATGACGAGAGACTTCGCGACATCGGTCTTGACTCTCTTATGGCAGTTCAACTTCGAAATGCCCTGGCCCACGATCTCGAAATTGATGCAGGACTGCCAATGTCTCTTGTATTCGACTATCCCACCATAGGCACGATGGCCGAATTTCTAGCGGCGGCAAATAACTTGGGCACCTCTACAAAGATAGATGCCGTTCCATCCTATGGGACAGAAGAAAACACTGCCACAGACCTTACAAACATGACCGATGAAGAGGTGGAAGCCCTGCTGCTGGAGCGCCTCAAACGATGACTTCTCAACTCCCTCCTAAAGAAGCAAACATGTCTGAACTTTCGCCGTTGAAGCGGGCATTCTTGGCATTGGAAGAAGCGGAAGCGCGCGCAAAACGGCTTGAAGAAGCATCACGCGCGCCCATTGCGATCATCGGACAAAGCTGCCGTGTTCCGGGCGCTGATAGTCCTGAAGCTTTCTGGCAACTATTGGAAACTGGCACTGACGCAACGGGCACAATACCTGCCGACCGCTGGGATCATGGCAAATACTACACAACTGACCCTGACCAACCTGGTGGCATTGCAACAAACCGCGGGGGGTTTCTGGATACAGTTGACCGTTTCGATGCAAACCTATTCGGCATTGCACCTCGCGAAGCGCGCAGCATGGACCCTCAACAGCGACTATTTCTTGAAACCGCTTGGGAGGCATTGGAAAATGCTGGGGTTGCTCCGGATAGTTTATCCGGCACAAAAACCGGCGTCTTTTGTGGAGTCACCGGCTCCGACTATGCCTACATGCAACTTGCGTTGCAGGACCCAGAAACTTTGGATGCCCATTTCACTTCAGGAATAGCTCATAGCATCGTCTCCGGTCGGTTATCGTACCTCCTCGGCCTCCAAGGCCCGAGCATCACGCTTGACACTGCTTGTTCGTCTTCGCTTGTGGCGATTCACGAGGCTGTTCAGTCTCTCCGGCGCGGTGAAACCAGGATGGCGCTCGCTGGCGGGGTCAACAAAATCCTTGCCCCGGAAATATTCGTCGCGCTGTCTCGTGCACACATGCTCGCGCCAGATGGTCGATGCAAAACATTCGACGCAAGCGCTGATGGTTTCGCCCGAGGAGAAGGCTGTGGCGTCATTGTTTTGAAGCGGCTGAAGGACGCTCAGGCAGATGGTGATCGGGTGCTGGCAATTATTCGTGGCAGCGCAATCAATCAAGATGGTCCCTCCAGCGGATTGACCGCACCAAATGGTCCGGCGCAAGAAGCGGTCATAAAGGCGGCCCTCGTGGATGCCGGTATCGAGACATCTGATCTTGGTTATCTTGAAGCGCACGGTACGGGTACGTCGCTGGGTGACCCGCAGGAAATGCGAGCAATCGGCAATGTCTTTACGTCAGATCGCGCGGCACCCTTGATTGTGGGTTCCGTCAAGACCAATATCGGGCACCTCGAAGCGGCCGCTGGCGTCACGGGCGTGATTAAACTTGTGCTAATGCTGAATGCGAAGCGCATCCCCCCACACCTCCACTTTAACACCCCGAGCCCGCATATACCTTGGCACAATCTTCCTGTTCGCATACCGACGCGAGCCGAACCATGGGAGACAGTCAACGGGCGCAGGATTGCGTCGGTGAGTTCGTTCGGATTCAGCGGAACGAATGCACATGTTGTCATAGAAGAGGCAGCACCTCACGGCATATCTGAAGCGTGTAACGAGCCCTCGATAATAGTAGTTTCTGCGGCCTCAGAGGAATCCTTGCGTGAACTCGCATTGCGTCACGCTGAAACACTCGCCGCACCGAAGACATCGCCTGTAAGAGACATCTGCCGTACCGCAAACGCCGGACGTGCGCAGCTATCGTATCGCGCAGTCGTGTCAGGGAGCACGCAAACGGAATTGCGGGCAGGATTTTTGCAACTCGCGGATAGTGATGATCTAATTACCGGGCCCATACGGTCCAAGCCCAAAGTGGCATTCCTGTTTACAGGACAGGGCGCCCAGTTCATCGGCATGGGACGCGATCTCTACACCCGTATTCCCGTTTTCAAAGCAACGCTGGACGCGGCTTCTGAACGCCTAAAAGGTCAGCTGGAAGTACCGCTTCTAGATGTTATATTTGGCTCGAGCCAAAATGACAGTCTGCTTGATCAGACACGCTATACACAGCCCGCCCTCTTTGCCATTGAATACGCGCTTTACCGCATGTGGCAATCATGGGGCATTGAGCCTGATCTGGTCATTGGTCATTCCATTGGCGAATACACTGCGGCATGCGTTGCAGGTATCTTGAGCTTCGAGGATGGCCTCGACCTGGTGGCTGAACGCGGGCGGCTGATGAATGCTCTGCCGTCAGGCGGAGGCATGATGTCTGTAAATGCATCAGAAAACCTTGTTCGGTCCTACCTGCCGTCCACCGTGAATATCGCTGCTGTGAATGGGCCTGAGCAAACCGTGGTCGCCGGCCCTACGGATGCACTTGCAGCAGTCGAAAAACAGCTGGCATTGGATGGAATTCACTATCGCACATTGCCCGTGTCGCACGCATTTCACTCTTCCTTGATGGATCCAGTGCTTGATGCATTTGAGAAACGGGCAGGTGAAGTATCGTTTTCGTCTCCATCCATTCGGTTGATCTCCAATATCACAGGTACAACTGCCGATCCAAATACGATCTGCACACCCGCATATTGGCGCCAGCACATACGAGAGTCTGTTCGCTTTTCCGATGGCGTCGCTGCTCTAGCAGAGCACGGGGCGCAGATCTATGTGGAGATCGGACCACAGCCCGTTTTGACCGCACTTTCCAGAGAAACGCTGGAGACTCGCACCCTTAGCGAGCCCGCAAGCTTCCTGACATCGATGCGCCGTGGTCGTAATGAATGGGAGCAGGTTCAGTCAGCTCTCGGTTCGCTGTGGCAGCAGGGAGTACCCATTAACTGGCCCGCTGTCGAAAAAATCCGTGGCGGCGTCATCACTGATGTACCAACTTACCCATTCGCTCGCGAGCGCCACTGGATCCCTGCAAAGAAGAACCTTCAGATTGAAGCGGCATCATCGGGCTCCTTGATTGGACACTCCATCCCCACTGCCGCCTCGGATAAAATATGGCAAGGTCGGGTTTCCACACGATCACACTTATGGCTCAGTGATCACGTGGTGGGCGACAATCTCATTGTGCCGGGTGCAGCAATGCTCAGCATGATGGCGGCCGCAGGGTTAGCTGTGTCAAAATCCACTGGTCCTGTTTCTCTGGAAGATATCATCATTGAAACTCCGCTTTCCATTTCGGGAGACGGAGGAGCGACCCAGCTACAAACATTATGCCAATCGACCGATGGCAACCTTTCGGTAAATAGTCTCTGTCCGGATTCAAAAGATACATGGACCCGGCATGCGTCTGCGCATCTCATGGGTGGGCGCTCAGATTCGCCGGCTGCGCTTCATCCGGATAGCATGACTAAATCAGATGAATCCGAGATCGACACTGAACACTTCTATGCAGATTTGCAAAAACGCGGGATAGAACTCGGCAAATCCTTCAGAGTCCTAAGCCAAATTCATGCGCACGACGAGTGCGCATCGGCTTATGTTACATTGCCGGAACAGATTTTGGTGGATGCAGACCTTCCGGTCCACCCACTTATTCTCGACGGTTGCTTGCAAGTTGCGGCTGCCACACATCCCGTGCAGTCAGCCGACCAGCAGGCGTTTCTTCCATTCGCAATAGACCGATTTTCCATCTTCGCGACACCAGGTCGCCGGGTATGGGCTCAAGCGACGGTCCGCGTCGAAGGGCGTGATATGTTGAGCGCTGACATAACTGGCTATGCCGAGGACGGCACGGTAGTTATCCAACTTTCAGGCGTTCGTTTTCGAAAGCTTGATCCTGTCTTGTCGTTAACAGCTGCGGGGCAGCCTCTAAGCACAGCGCTCTATGAACTAGGTTGGCTTCCACAACTACCACTCCAAACAGTGCAGGACTTATCAAACATTGCCGCACAGCACGCTGGAGCCCTCGCCAAAGAAGCAGGTCTCGAAGATTACGACCCCTTCGTACGTCGACTGGAAGAGGTGTGTATCGACTTTGTCCGGAATACTTTTGGGTCGCTCGGCTGGAAGCCATCTGTAGGTGAGAGCTTTGATGCAGCGGCGCTTGCTAATCAGTTGCACATTCTGCCTCGTCACCATCGCCTGTTCAACCGTATGCTTGAAATACTGGCAGAAGCCGGCGATATGCAGCGGACGGTCGAGGGGTGGCTAGTTAAACGCGCGCTCAGGCAAACCGAATTTAGTGAACTAGCAAACTCCTTAAGGAAATCGTCCCCTCCAAAAGCCGCACCTGAACTGGACATTGTCCTGAGGGCGCAGTCCGGATTCCCACAGGCACTTGTGGGTGAATGCGATCCATTGGAACTTTTGTTCCCGTCCGGCAGCACCGAAGCAAATGAAGCGCTTTATCGCGACGTGCCCACTTCTATCTATTTCAATGGATTGATCGCCGAAATGGTTGCTGATCTTGCTTCGCAGGGACGCTTGCCGCGGATTCTGGAAATCGGTGGCGGCACGGGTGGAACAACTGCACGCATTATTGAAAAAATCGATCCTGAGACTGACTACACATTCACAGACATTGGCCAGAGTTTCGTTGATCGAGCTCGCAACCGTTTTGGGCATAGACCGGGGATGCATTTCAAGACCGTTGATCTTGAACGCGATCTCACAGAGCAAGGCATTGAACCTAGTTCTATTGACGTGGTGATTGGTGCCAACGTTATCCATGCGACCAAAAATCTAGGAGAAACACTACAGCGGCTAAAGAAAGTCATGTCGTCAACCGGAAAGCTGATCATGCTGGAAGTTACCAAACCGCAACGCTGGTTTGATCTGACTGTTGGCCTGACACCAGGTTGGTGGGCGTATGAGGATACTGATTTTCGAAGCAATACGCCGCTGCTCGAAAAATCTACCTGGATTGAACTTCTCAAACATACAGGTTTCAGCGACGTCGCTGCAATTGACGGCGATCCAGGCACGCCAGGTTGCCGGGGATCACAAGCCATCTTGGTTGCATCGGCAAGCAAGCGCTCTGCGCGCTGGGCCATCGCCTCTTCAAACCGATCCCTCGCAAATGCACTAGCAGAAGGGCTGGTTATTGGCGGTCAATCTGCGTCTGTATTCCTAAGAACGTCCGTCGCAGACTTCGAGGCATTCCTGAAAGAGAATCAAGCCTTTGACGAAATCGTTATTGTAGATGATGCCGCCTCAACGAATATAAGCGATAGATTCGCGTCAACGCTGACGGCGGTTCAAACAGCATTGAAGGCAAGTCCAACCAGCGGCCTGACCTTGCTAACGCGAGGCGGAGAAGACGTCACTGGCGTCGAATCAAAACTTAATCCAGCAGGTGCTGCGACGGGCGGCTTGGCTAGGAGCGTTCCCTTGGAAATGCCGGAACTTCAATGTCGTCGCATCGACTATGATCCGGATTCGGAAGACAGCGGTATGATTGTCGCGGCGCTCCTTAGCCAAGATAAAGAGCCCGACGTCGCAATCAGGGACGGAAATCGCTACGTTGCAAGGCTGCAGCCTTGGCGCCCGAAAACTTTCACAAAAGAAAGCTCCAATTCTTGGCAGCTTGTAAATAGTGCACCAGGGACCCTGGACCAACTTGAACGACAGCCCATGCAGCGGCGAGAACCTGGCCCAGGTGAAATCGAGGTCGCGGTCGAAGCAACAGGGTTGAATTTCCGCGATGTCCTAAACGCACTTGGGGAATATCCAGGTTCTCCGCCTCTGGGTGGAGAATGCGCAGGTCGTGTTGTTGCAATCGGAGAGGGCGTGAATGGCTTTCAGCTCGACGATTCTGTTGTCGCGCTGACGAGCGGCGCCTTTGCCTCACATGTGACCCTGCCCGCCGCCTTGGCGGCTCACCTTCCCGACGAATTCAACATGTTCGATGGGGCCGCATTTGCGATTCCGTTTGTTACGGCCGAATACTGCCTCCGTGAACTTGGACAAATTAAAGCTGGTGATCGCGTTCTTATCCATGCTGCCGCTGGGGGTGTGGGTATGGCCGCAATGCAAATAGCGCGCATTGCAGGAGCTGAAATTTTTGCGACGGCAGGCAACCCGGAAAAGCGCGCACTGGTGAGCCGATTAGGCGCCAAATTGGTTATGGATTCTCGAAGTCCTGACTTTGCCGATGAAGTGCTGAAAGCAACCGACGGGTTGGGTGTTGATGTGGTTCTCAATGCGCTGACTGGCGAGCTGATAGATGCCAGTATGCGCGTCTTGGTCAAGGGTGGACGCTTCATTGAGCTAGGCGTTCGCGATGTGCGGCACGAAGGATCACCCGCATATAAGAAAAGCGAATTTCAATATCATCCTGTGAATTGGGGCCATATCGCCGATAATGACCCAACCTACATAGGCGGAATCCTGCAGAGAGTGGTTGCTGGCTTCAATAAAGGAACATTTACTTCTCTGCCTCAGCACAATTTTGGTCCGGATCGGCTCATAGACGCGTTCAGACTGATGGCTCAAGCAGGGCACATTGGTAAGATAGTCATTGGCGCGCAAGAAATGCCGCGTACGTCTATCCGAACCACTGGCACTTATCTTGTTACCGGTGGCCTCTCGGGCATCGGGTTGGACACAGTTCGTAGGCTGGCTGAGGAAGGTGCCGGACGGATTATTGCCACTGCTCGCAGCGAGCCTTCCTCCGAGGCGGAAGCGGAGTTGGAGAAACTTCGTAGCAAAGGCGCACGCGTAGAAAGTCACAGTGTCGATGTAACTTGCGAATCCGCAATGGAGCGCCTCTTCGCAAGAATTCGTGAGGATGGGCCTCCACTTCGTGGAATTATTCATTCGGCCGGTCTGCTGGCCGACGCGGGCATACAGCAGCAAAGCGCCGAAACCGTTCGCACAGTCATGGCTCCAAAAGTCGATGGGACTTATATCCTTGAAAAACTGAGCCGGGGCGATCCTATTGATATTTTTTGTGCGTACTCATCGCTTGCTGCCGTCCTGGGTTCGCCCACACAGTCGAACCATTCTGGCGCAAATGCAGCGTTAGGCAGCATTATGCGGGAAAGGAACAGACGCGGTTTGCCGGGACTTGCAATTGACTGGGGACCGTGGAGCGACATCGGCGCTGCCGCCGGCAACACTACCCTGGACCGACTTTCCGAGCAGGGTATTGCAGCACTGACGCCAGCCGAAGGACGCGCAGCGAGCGCCTATTTGATGAATGTCGCTAGCGGGCAAGTCGCCGTGGCTCCTATAAATTGGCAAAAACTGTCCGAATGGCGCGGTGATAAAGCCAACCCGGTATTCTCACATTTGATTAGAAGAGATCATTCGGCCTCCAATACCAATGCAGCGAGCGTTAGCAGCACTGGCGCACGAGGCCGAACGGTTGATGAAAGCGCTCAGGTCGATCTTGTTGATCTCATTACCAGTGCAGCAAATGATCAGAAAAGAAAGGTTCTCGATAAGTTCGTCGAAGACATGCTACGCACAACTTTTGCGCTGCCAGCTGATCGAAAAATTGACCCAGATATGCCATTCGGAGAGATGGGGCTTGATTCACTTTTGGCGATTGAATTGCGCAACAGGCTTGGACGTGCACTTGGACGTAAACTGCCCGCCACCCTTCTATTCGAGAGCCCCACGATCAACACATTAGGCGATACTTTAATCGCTGAATTTATTGAACCAACAACGGGCCTAACTGTGGCACTATCGTCGCAAAGCGCTGGCGTAAGCGTATTTGATGGTATTGAGGATCTTAGCGACGAAGAGCTGGATATAATGCTGGGGCTTAATGCCGGGGATGACAAATGAGCGAGTTTCTTGAGCGCATTCAGAAGCTTTCTCCAAAGCAAATTGCTGTTCTTGCTCTCCGGCTAAATACGGAACTGGAACAAGTAAAAGCGGCACAGTCTGCGCCAATTGCTATTGTCGGCATGGGGTGCCGCTTCCCTGGAAGCATAGACGGTCCAGACGCATATTGGCGTTTCTTGGTGGAAGGCAATGAAGCCATACGCGATGTGCCTGCAGATCGCTGGAATGCCGATGAATGGTTCAACTCGGATCCAGAAGCAAAGGGCAGGATGTCCGCCAAGCGCGGAGGCTTCCTCGATAATATAACAGATTTTGACCCAGCAAGTTTCGGTATCACGCCGCGCGAAGCGGCAACAATGGACCCACAACAACGCTTGTTACTTGAGGTCGCATGGGAAACCCTTGAGCATGCAGGCATAGCACCAAACAGTCTTTCCGGAAGCCCGACCGGAGTATTTGTGGGTATCTGCAACAGCGACCATTTCCAACGCGCGCTGCACCGCGGTCCCGAGCAAATTGATGCCTATATTGCATCTGGTAACGCCTCCAGTGTGGCGGCAGGACGAATATCCTACACATTAGGATTGAGTGGGCCCGCGATTTCGATTGATACCGCATGCTCCTCCTCGCTGGTGGCGTTGCATCAGGCAATTACATCGCTTCGTACGAGCGAGTGTTCGCTGGCACTCGCAGGCGGAGTAAACATAATCAGCGAGCCTGAAACCATGGTATCGTTGTCAAAGGCAGGCATGCTCGCGCCGGATGGCCGTTGCAAAGCATTTGATGCGGCTGCAGATGGATTCTCGCGTGGTGAGGGTTGCGGGCTTGTCGCGCTCAAACGACTTTCTGATGCCGAGCGCGACAATGATCGAGTTTATGCGGTCATTCGCGGCTCTGCATTGAACCAGGATGGACGAAGTGCTGGTCTTACGGTTCCAAGCCGGAGCGCACAGGAAGCGCTCATAAAAGCGGCGCTGGCCAATGCTGGAGTCTCCCCACAGGATATTAGCTACGTCGAAGCACATGGCACAGGCACACGCCTAGGTGACCCGATCGAAATACGAGCCATTTCAGCAGCTCTGACATTGGGGCGCGATCCTGATCAGCCACTCATCGTTGGTTCGGCAAAAACAAATTTTGGTCACTTGGAAAGTGCAGCAGGCATAGCCGGCGTCATAAAGACAGCGTTGGCTTTGCATCACGGGGTCATCCCCCCACACCTGCATTACAAGGAAGGCAATCCAGAAATTGACTGGGACGATGCCGGAATAGTCATTCCAACCAAGGCGCAAGACTGGACAACGCGTAATGGGCGGCGGCTGGCAGGCGTAAGCTCTTTCGGCTTCAGCGGCACGAATGCTCACATTGTCCTTGAATCCATTCAGCAGGCCGCTGAAACGGCTGCCCAAGGCCAGCTTCCTTACTATTGCCTTCCCATATCCGCTCGCAACCCTGCCGCGCTCCTGGCCCAAGCCAAGCGAATGAGCACCGCTCTCTTGGAAAGTGATGCCGAACTCGGCTCCATAGCGGGGACACTTGCCACCGGCCGGGCTCATCTGTCCGAGAGATTGGCTGTAACTGCGTCAACCGTCAAAGATGCATCTGATGCGTTAGACGATTATGTTAACGGAAAAGAATTGCAGCGCGTTAACACCGGATGTGTACCACCTGGTCAGTCCTCTGACGTTGTATTCCTTTGTACAGGACAAGGCGCTCAATACCCCGGCATGGCACGCGCCCTGTTCGAGCACTCTGCCGTATTCCGGGACATAGTTGAGCGATGTGATGCGGCGCTCGGGAAACAACCAGATGGGCGCACGCTGATTGATGTCATGAATGCTGAAGGAGGGCCTGATGCCGCTCTTCACCAAACTCAATGGACACAACCGGCGCTATTCGCGGTTGAATGTGGGCTCGCTGCAGTATGGCGATCTTGGGGTGTCGAACCATCGGCAGTAATTGGTCATTCAGCGGGCGAATTCGCAGCAGCAACAATTGCAGGAGTCTTTACACTTGAAGATGGGCTAAAGCTCGTTGCAGGACGCGGCAAGCTTCTGTCCGAACTACCCTCGGGCGGCGCAATGGCCGCCCTGTTCCTGAGCGAGGCAGACGTTAGAGATTTGATCTCCCCCTATGCAGGAGAGGTCTCCATCGCCGCCGTGAATGCACACGATAGCGTGGTAATTTCAGGAAGCGTTGCTGGCATTGAAGCTGTTTTGTCCCAACTCGAAAAACAGGGCATGCGTGGACATCGTCTACATATTTCATTTGCAGCTCATTCGCCATTGGTAGACTCGGCGCTCGACGCAATGGAGGAAGTTGCGGCGAGCGTCATCGCTCATCAGCCAAACATCCCGGTAGCCTGGAACTTGACGGGCGGCATCGCACTTCCAGGCGGAGCGCCCGACGCAACCTACTGGCGGCGTCATTTACGCGAGCCTGTTCAGTTTGCAGCAGGGATGTCGAACCTTCGCAACAGCGGCCATCGCGTTTTCCTCGAACTAGGCCCTCATCCTGTCTTGGCTGCACTGGCAGCGCGAGATGTCGAAGATCTTAATTCCGAAAACATGCCTGTCTTTATCGGCTCCCTTAGACGCGGTCATAATGACTGGGCGGAAATGTCAGACGCATTGGGAAAACTATTCGTGGAAGGCGTTGGAATTAACTGGAAGCAAACCCTTCCGACGCCCCGGCAAAAGACCGTTTCCTTACCGACCTACCCTTTTCAGCGTAGCCGCTTTTGGATTGAAAGCCGCAGCAGGGTGGACTCACCCAGCCTGTTGTCATCCGCAACAAGCTCCATTGCCGGAACACAAACGGAAGCAGAAGGGCTTTTTTTTGAGACCATCCTATCTTCTCAAAGCCATGATTGGCTTGCAGACCATGTCGTACATGGAAGTACGCTCGTCGCGGGGCCGGTATATCTGTCTATGGCTATTGATGCAGCCATAAGAGCTTTGGGCATAGCCGATTGGTCAATTAATAATTTCGCCATTGACCACGCATTGCGATTAGATACTCAGCCGCTGCTTGTTGAAACCCGCTTGGGCAAGGAACCTGATGGCCGTGTAACTTTCACGATTTCCAGCAGAGCTCAATCCAGTTCGGACGCAACCTGGACACAACATGCGACAGGAGAGCTCACATCCCACGCTGTGAATTTTGCGGATCACGCCGACGATATCGAAGCCGACGCGACGAAACTTCAACCAATCAACTTGGCTGCGCTCCATCTTTCGAAGCTCGAAAGTCTGGGCATACAACTTGCTGGTCGCTTCCGCACCCTTGATCGCTTGCACATTGAGAATGGGAGCGTCATAGCCCGCCTCACATTACCGGAAGGACTGTTGCCGCTTGCGGTGCCTTTTGCCGACCCAGGTTTGCTTGATGGTGTGCTGCAAGCAGCAGGGGCAAGTCTGCCTCAGAACGAGAACGGAGAAAGCCCACTCTTCTTCCTGACAGGTATCGAACAAGTCGAGCTTGCCGTGGCGTTGCCGTCCACAATTTGGTGCCGCGCAAATCTGAGAGCTCCTCAAGGACGCCGCCGCCAGATTGTCGATGCAACAATCTATGACAACAACGGCTGTCAAATTGGCGTCATTACGGGAATCCAGCTCACCCGCGCCGACGGAGACCGGACGAATGTGCCCAATCAGTATGAAATTCAATGGCAATCGGCACCTGCCAGACAATCAGCCGCCGCTTTTTTGCACTCCCCAGAATCTGTAAATGACGCTTTGATTACCGCTTTTTCTGATCTTGCAGCGGAGCATGATTTACGCAGTTACGACGCCACCCTCCCTATACTGGATAAAATTTCCTTCGCTTACGTGAGTAAGGCATTTCGTGATCTTGGTTTTGACGAGACACTAAACCGCCGCTTCAACGCGAAGGAAGAAGCGAACCGCCTTTCAGTTGCACAGGGCCAAGCTCCACTTTTTGGCAGACTCCTCCAGATTCTGGTGGATGAAAATGTTCTTTCCACTGATGGAGATGAGTTCTGGCCTGTAAGCCAGTGCCCACGGCACGATCCTGCGAATATGTGTCAGGACGCGTTAGAGAGCTTGGGAGGCAACTGCACCGAGCTTTCGATTCTTCAGCGCTGCGGTAACGATCTTGCCGGTGTGCTGAGAGGCCAGAAAGATGCGCTGGATCTTCTCTTTCCCGGCGGCTCTCTTAAAGAAGCCCGACAGTTATATGTCGAGGCGCCTTTCGCTCGTACATTCAATGGGGCACTCGCCGAGTTGCTCCGGCAAGTTACGAAGACCGTCCCAGATCACCACCGTATTCGCATACTTGAGATAGGCGCTGGCACAGGCGGAAGCACCGGGTCAATACTGAGCGCTCTCGCAGGCAGAGAAATAGACTACGTTTTTACCGACGTGACCCCCCATTTCCTTGACGCAGCAGCTAAGACCTTCAGCAACGTTGCTGGTTTCTCAACAGACATTTTAAACATAGAAAATGATCCTGCCTCCCAGGGCCAGGAGTTGGGGTCCTTTGATATTGTCGTCGCCGCCAACGTGCTCCATGCAACTGAAGACTTGTCAAAAAGTCTTCAGCACGCCCAATCTCTTCTCGCTCCCGGAGGCGAACTGCTTCTCTTGGAAGGCGTCGCCCCCGAGCGCTGGGTGGATCTGACATTTGGAATGACACCAGGTTGGTGGAAATTCACCGACACATCCCTGCGCCCTAATTATCCCCTTATATCCACAAACGCTTGGTTACAGCTGGTAGATCAGTCAGGATTGACGCAAGTCGCCCATGTTGGAGGTGATGTCGAACTTGGAAGAGCCAGCTCACAGCAAATGCTACTCGCAGCGCGCAAGCCAATTAACAAGCGTCACTTAGTCATTGCCGGAGATGCTGGAAACTTTCGGGGCGCCCTATGTGATGCATTCGAGCAGCGCGGCTTCGAAGTCCTTCCTAAATTGGAAGCGATCTCTGACGAACCTTGCGATATTTTCTACATTGGCGCATTGACGCATGCCGATCCTGAGATGAGCCCCGATGCGTCCGTCTTGACTGCGCTTGAAGAGGCCACTTTCGTTACGCCTCTCCGGCATCTCCTTCATCTTGCCAGCAAGAACGATGGCTCCCGTCTCTGGATCGCCACCCAGGGTGTCCACGCATGTGATGGATCTCAGCCCTCGCCCGTATCAAGATGGCAGGCGCCTGTACTCGGCTTTGGCCGAACCGCCGCGCTTGAGGCGTCGTCAAACTGGGGAGGAATGATCGATCTTGACGGTGATGTTGAACTGACCGAGCAGGCCGATGCTGTCGTCGATTCAGTCCTGACGCGCGATAGCGAGGATGAATGTGCGTGGCGAAATGGACACCGTTTCGTCCCACGCCTTTCGGAAGTGCCCCCGCTTAACAACGGCATTGTGCGCTTTGACGCGAATGGAACTTATCTTGTCACAGGTGGATTCGGCGGACTCGGTACGATTGTAGCAAAATGGCTCGCTGAGAATGGCGCAGGGCGCGTAGCGCTTCTCGGTCGGAACCCTGATCTTGATGGACCTGCAATGAATGCTGTGCGCGAAGCAGGCGCGCAAGCCGTAGCCATACAGGCAGACATAGCAGACTGCGTCTCGCTTGAAGCCGCCCTCGACAGCCTTCTGCAGTCAGGTCCGCCGCTTCGTGGCGCATTCCATGCGGCAGCACACCTCGAAGCTGTTGCCATGAGCGATCTGACACTTTCGCAAGTTGATGCAATGCTGCGACCGAAGATCGCTGGAACACTTGCGCTGGAGGCCGCGCTGTCCAAACGAGGTGCCGAATTCCTGGCGCTCTTTTCATCCACAACAGCAGTGCTCGGTGCACCTGGATTCGCTCATTATGGAGCCGCAAACGCCTTTCTCGACGCCAGCGTGCACAATCCCGGACATAGCTTGAATGTAATTTCAGTCGGGTGGGGAACATGGGACACGATGCGTTTGGCATCCGATGAAACCCAGCGCACATATGGTGAGCACGGCCTTCAGCCGATGAATGCAGAGGGGGCACTGGATGCGCTCGGCGGTCTCATCCGCGCATCACGTTCCTGCCACAGACTCGTTGCCAACATTGATTGGGATCGCCTCAAGGCACTCCATGAAACCCGTCGTTCGAGGCCACTGCTCTCAAGGCTTGGTCAGGCCGCGCAATTAGCGTCCGATAGTCGTAATAATTCTGTGGCTCAAGGCGACAATTCTTCCGCGGAAAATGACCTGCAAAGCAAGCTCGCAAACGCCCATGAGTCAGCGCGCATCGAAATCTTAGCTGAGTTCGTGGCTGCAGAAGCTGCCATCGTCATGGGAGAATCTTCGGGGGAAATTATTCCCCCTGACCGGGGATTATTTGAAATGGGCATGGACAGCCTCATGTCTGTTGAGCTGCGCCGAAGGCTAGAGCAAGGTACGGGTTTGAAATTGCCGTCCACGCTCACCTTTAATTATCCCAACGTGAATGCGTTGGCAGATTTTCTGAATTCACGCTTCGGAATTCAAACAGCTCCAACGAAAATAGAAGTGACGGAAACACCATCCCCCGCCACACCACTCGACGACTACGATTCCATAAGCGAGGAAGACTTGGCAGCCCGACTTAGGGCGCAATTGGACCTGCTTGAATGACGGCATCTTATCGCCCCATTTTCCTGATGCTCGGCTTCGTCATTACCTGGACTGCAACAGAAACGATTGTTGGGACACTTCTGAATCGATACCCAACGTTTCAGGTTGTGTGGCTGCACTATCTGACATTGCTCATGATGTGGGTGGCAATCATCGCTATTCGGGCACCAGGTACTCTGGTGCGTACGCAAAAGCCTGTTACGCAAATCTTTCGAGCCGTCTTCCTGCTCTTGATGCCGGTATCCTGGGCATTCGCCGTAAGGTCCGGATTTGGACACACCGTAAACGCCGCCTTCTGGGCCGCCCCTATTTTGGTAATCTTGTTCTCGGCCTTGCTGCTCAAAGAACGGCCTGGCGTTGTGACTTTTCTGGCCGCTACCGTCGGCAGCATTGCGGCCGTCCTCATTTACGCCCATGGGCCTATCCCAGTTGGGCTCGTGTGGTTTGCGGTCTTGGCGATGCCTGTCTCATTCAGCTTGTTTCTGGTCCTGTCCCGCTCACTTCGCAGCGAAACAATTATGGCCAACCTATTCTACCTGACAGCAGGAATTGTGATCATTCTTTCGCCATTCATTCCGTTCATATGGGTGGCATTGGAATTGCAGCATATTCTTCATTTCGCAATAACGGGAGTGTTGGGTTTGTTGGCTCTGTCATTACTAAATAGAGCCGCTTTCGAAGCATCTCTCGTCCCAACCGCACCGCTTTTACTCGTCCCGGTTCCGCTGGCAATATTGGTCGGCTGGCTTACAAGCGATGGAGGATACAATTCATATAGTTTTCTCCTATTGGCGATAATTTGCGTTGCATGCGCCATTCCTCTCCTCACTGCGCTGAATGCAAGCCTGAAAAGAAATAATCCATGACCACTTCCCGTGATATGCTGAAAGAGGCCTTGGTCGCGATCGAGCGCCTCCAGGCAAAACTTGCTGACGCAAAAAAAGCCCAGATGGAACCTATCGCCATTGTTGGCTGCGGCATGCGTTATCCAGGAGGCGTCAATTCTCTGGACGATATGCAAGCCTTGCTGTCAGGCAAAGTGAATGCAGTCCGGACCGTACCCGCTGATCGCTGGGATGCAGAAGCCTACTACTCCCCCGACCAGGAAGCAGCCGGCAAGATTGTGACAAAGAAGGGCGGATTTCTGGACCGGATTGATCAATTCGACCCGCAATTCTTTGGCATCTCTCCGCGAGAGGCAAAATCACTCGATCCACAGCAACGTCTGCTTTTGGAAACAGCCCATGAAGCGATGGAATCGGCTGGCATAGCCACTGACCAACTTGAAGGAAGTTCAACTGGCGTGTTCGTCGGTATCTCGACGACCGAGTATGGACGCCTGATGTGGGCGAGTGGTGCGGAACAATCAGACGTTTATTCAGCCACTGGCGGCGCCATGAACTCTGCCCCGGGCCGCATTTCATTTACGTATGGGTTTCTCGGCCCCAGTGCAGCCGTCGATACGGCCTGCTCCTCATCATTGAACGCTATCCATCTTGCCTGCCAAAGCCTCCGCAATGGCGAGAGCGATCTCGCTCTTGCCGGAGGCGTGGCAATTATAGCAATGCCCGACGCAATGGCCATGTTTTCAAGATGGGGAATGCTTTCTCCCGATGGTGCCTGCAAGACGTTTGACGCATCGGCCAATGGCTTCGCTCGCGGAGAAGGCTGCGCCATGATTGCGTTGAAGCGGCTTTCCGACGCGGAAAAGGACGGTAACCCAATCTTGGGTCTGGTCGTTGGCTCGGCAACAAACTCGGACGGCCGGTCAAGCGGAATGACCGTCCCCAGTGGCCCCGCGCAGGAACACATGCTGAGAACTGCCTTGGCAAGCGCACAACTGGGTCCCCTGGACATAGATTATATCGAGGCACATGGCACAGGGACCCCTATTGGTGATCCGATCGAAGCTGGAGCGCTTGGTGCCGTATTGTGTGCGGGGCGCGCGCCTTCCGAACCGCTTCGTATTGGCTCGATCAAGACAAACCTCGGCCATACGGAGGCCGCATCGGGTATTGCCGGTCTACTGAAAGTACTCGCATGTTTCCGCGCGGAATCCATTTTTCCGCAACTGCACTTCAAAAGCCCTAACCCAGGCATAGATTGGGCCGATCTTCCGCTCGAAGTTGTCACTGAGGCAGCACCTTGGCCACGCCGGGATACACCTAGACGAGCTGGCGTAAGCGCCTTTGGCTTCAGCGGCACAAACGTCCATGCAATATTGGCCGACGCCCCCCGATACAAACGCTCTACCAGCGGAAGCGACCGCACGAGCATCATCCCGCTATCTGCGGAGACACCGACCGCACTTCGTCAACTCGCTGCGCGTTATCGTGACTTTGTCTCAAGCGATAATTCACCTGCGCTCAGCGATGTTGCAAAGACCCTTTCCGTGGGAAGGTCACACCGCACACATCGCGCCGCGCTGGTCGTGTCCGACACTCAAGATCTCCGCGAAAAGCTAACTGCCCTTGTAAACGGAGAACAGGTTCCAGGGATTTCAAGCGGTCGTGCTAGCGGCGGTCGTTTGCCACGTATTGCGTTTCTCTGCACGGGCCAAGGCGCCCAATACCCTGGAATGACGCGTGGACTCTATGAGTCTGAGCCTGTGTTCGCTGCTTCAATCGATGAGTCAGCCCGCATTCTAAAGGATGTGCTTGAATTGCCGCTTCAGGATGTTCTCTACCCAAAGGATGACGCCACAAGTCCCATATCGGAAACCGCCTATACTCAACCTGCACTGTTCGCAGTGGAATACGCGATGGCGGAGCTATGGCGCTCATGGGGCATTGAGCCATCCATTGTTGTGGGTCACAGCATCGGGGAATACGTTGCGGCCTGCTTGGCCGGAGTGATGAGCCACGAGGATGCATTGCGACTGGTCGCAGAACGCGGCCGTCTGATGCAGCACCTTCCGACAGGTGGCGCCATGGCGGCCATCTTCGCGCCGGAGGATCAGGTTGCGCCGATGCTCGCAGGGATCGAGAGCGAGATCGCCATTGCGGGTGTAAACGGGTCAGAAGAGACAGTTATTTCCGGCACGCTGGCTGCTGTGGATACAGTGCTAAAAGCCGTGGAAAGCAAGGGTATCATGGCGCGCCGTCTGACGGTTAGCCATGCATTTCATTCGCCGCTTCTGGATCCAATGCTGGGCGCCTTTGAGGAAGCTGCGAGCAAATTCACCTACCGGCCTGCCCGTATCCAGCTTATCTCTAATCTCACCGGTTCTGCATTTGCGACAGGCACCCGACCCGATGCCGCCTACTGGCGTGCTCACGCCAGAAATGCTGTTCGTTTCGGCGACTGTATTACGGCACTGGAACAAGCGGGCGCCGATATCCTTATCGAACTCGGTCCGCAACCGGCCCTGCTGGGGCTTACGGCGCGAGCGCGCCCAGAGGCGAAGTGGAAAACCATTCCAAGTCTACGCAGAGGACAGGACGACGCATATACGGCGCTCAGTGCGTTGGCCGAGGCTTATTCGGCAGGCGTAAAAGTTAACTGGAAAAGCGCCTATAAGCACCGCAGCGGACATCTCGTGCCCGCACCAACCTATCCCTTTCAGCATGATCGCTACTGGTTTGACGCGCAGCCCAATACCAAGCGCCTGGACGTCAATCTTTTCCATCCCATCTTGGGAGAGGTCCAGCAAGTTCCTCCGCCGCGCAAGGCCTTTATCTCGACGATTAATGCACAAGCCCCGTCTTTCCTTGCAGATCACAAAATCCTCGGGCGGGTTATTTTCCCCGCGACCGGATATGTGGAGATGGCGCTTGCTGCGGGCGAGGCGCTTCTCGGCAAAGGTCCCCTGACACTCTCGGATCTTTCAATCGAGGCCCCCCTCGAACTGCATACGACTTCACCTTGCAGCATTCATACAGAAGTAGAGCCATCAGGTAAGGACCGCTTTGTCCTTACTATTCGCGAAGTATTGGAGGATGCTGCCCTTCCTTGGCGGACGCTTGTTCACGCCAAACTGTCGCGTCAGCCCATCACAGGTAATTTTTCCATGCCGTGCGCCGAACAGGCAAAACGCGAATGCGCCGAAACGCTTGATGTCGCGGCCCACTATAGCCGTCTGGAAACTTTGGGATTGAATTATGGCCCAATATTCCGCGGACTTGAGAGCCTACAAAAAGGCGATGGGATCGCGGTAGGTATCGCTGTACTCCCTGATGCAGAAAAGGACATAGCCAACTACCGGTTTCACCCTGCCCTGCTCGACAACCTTTTTCACGCTGTTAGCGCACTTGTGCCAAATGACGGAGATGATCAGCTCTACCTTCCCACAGGAATAGACAACATACATTGGGAGCGGGAAGCCCCACGGCGGGTCGTCGTGACTGCCAAACTCCGTAAGGAAAGTTCCAACAAGACTGAGCTCACGGCTGACCTGGTAATGGAAACCGAAGCGGGAGAGTTCATTGCCCGTTTTGAAGGCCTTCGGGCACGGGCCGTTTCGGCCGCCGGACTTTCGAAAGTTCTTGGTGCAAGCAAGACGTCACTGAGTGAGCTTGAACTATCTTGGGAGAAAATCCCCCGTCCGGATGCACCCGTATCGCAGGATTTGTTGATTATAGATCGTGGGTGCGATTTTGCTGCGTCTCTTGCGCAAACAGCAGGAGCAGCAATCATTGCCCCAAGCGATCTATCAGATACGCTCAAAACCGTTACGCCCAAATGGATTGTGTTCTGCGCTCCGTTCGACACCGTTAGCGGAATCGAATCCGAACTATTTGCAGATTTGCTGTCTACAGTGCAGGTCCTCGAATCCGAAAAGCCAATGTGCGGTATATGCGTTCTGACAAAAGGCGCGAAAGCTGTTGCGGCTGGCGACTCTCCAATTCTCGCCTTGAGCACACTGACCGGATTAAGCCGTACCGTTGATGCAGAATGCCCAACGACACCGATCCTGCAACTTGATCTGGATCCACATCGAGCAGCGGAGACTAAAGATGTCTTCGATGCACTAGCCTTGGCCGAGAGCGAACCTGAACTAGCCCTCCGCAACGGCGACTTTTTTGCCGCGCGTCTGACTCCCATAACAAAGGCACCCTCTACGAAAGAGGATCACAGAGCCGTCATTCGTATTGAAGAGCGGGGAGATCTTGATCGTCTGCAACTCATTGAGGAGCCGCGAACCGCTCCGGGACCAGACGAAGTTGAAATTCTCGTCCGCGCGGCCGGATTGAACTTTCGCGACGTACTGAATGCATTGGGAATGTATCCCGGTGATGCCGGCAAGCTGGGAAGTGAGTGCGCAGGCATTATTACGCGCGTTGGTAAAAACGTCACCAAACTCAAAAAAGGTGATGCAGTCGTTGCGCTCGCGGGCGACAGCATTGCGAGCCACGTTACTGTCAGTCAGAGTTTCGTTTTCCCGAAACCTGACAGTGTAACCTTCGCCGATGCTGTAACACTCCCCAATGCATATCTGACCGCAGCACTATGCTTCTCAATGGCTGGAGGCATCAAGCCAAAGCAGCGCGTTCTCGTGCATGCTGCTGCTGGCGGCGTGGGCCTTGCGGCCATGCGGCTGGCGCTGAATGCTGGTGCTGAAGTTATCGCAACAGCCGGCTCTGATGAAAAGCGCGCATTCGCGCTGAGCGAAGGTGCAACACATGTCTTCGATTCCCGGTCCAACAGTTTCGGTGATGCCATCGAAAAGATAACGGACGGCGAGGGTGTCGACCTTGTTGTAAACGCTTTGTCAGGTGACATGATTTTCGCGGGCATGCGGGTGACGCGCGCGGGCGGCGCTTTCATGGAAATCGGCAAGAACAATATCTGGACGCCGGAAGAGGCTGCCGAGCGGGCGCCTGGAGTCAACTATCACATCGTCGATCTCGGCGAGCAGATTATCGCCGACCCGGACGAGGTTCGCGCATCGTTCCAGACCATTCTCGAAGCGATAGATAAAGGTGATCTTGCTCCACTTCCCGTGCAAGCCTTCTCGTTGGCTGAGGCAAAAGATGCTTTCAGGTTCATGGCGAATGCACGCCATATGGGGAAGGTTGTGATCCTGCCCGATCCAGAGCCAACACAGGACATGACTGTTCGCTCTGACGGAGCCTATATCGTCACCGGCGGCTTAGCTGGCTTGGGGCTGGCCGTTGCAGAGCGCCTCGCTAAACGAGGGGCTGGAGAACTCATTCTCATCAGCCGCTCCGGCGACAGCGCCGAATCCCAAGCCAAAGCAGCAGATCTGTCAGAACGATACGGTTGCGTCGTTAAAGCAGTTGCGTGTGACCTCGGCAATTCGAAGTCATTCGCTGAAATCTGGAATAACCACGTATCCTCTGGCATGCCTTTGCGCGGCATCATACATGCCGCTGGCGTGCTTGATGACGCGCCTGTGGGCGAACAAACCCTTGAGCGGTTCCGAACAGTGGCCAGCCCCAAAATAGGCGGTGCAAAGAACCTGTTGAAAGCCAGCAGGCACGCACCTCTTGACTGGTTTGTACTCTTCTCATCAAGCTCGGCAATGTTTGGTGGCCCCGGCCAGGCCAATTACGCGGGCGCAAATGCTTGGCTTGATGGTCTGGCTTCGCACGGTCGCGCAGCAGGGAAGCCTATCACCAGCATTGGCTGGGGTGCTTGGGGAGAAGTCGGCATGGCAGCGCGCCTCTCCGATTCTGTTCGGGAGCGCTGGGAGCGCATTGGCCTGGGTCAAATTGCTCCGGAAGAAGGTCTGGATGCTATGGAGCGAGTGGTCGGACAGGGTGTAACCTATGCGGCCATCCTCAATGCCAATACAGCTCTGCTTGCAGCTCAGAGTACACCACGTATACGTGCGCTTTTTGGCTTGGGTGGTCTCGAAACTCAGGCTCAAGAAGACACCACCGTCTCACTGGATCACGACATAATCGCGGCGCCTGCCGAGGAACGATCAGCGCTCATAGAGGGCTTCCTCAGGAGTCATGTGGGACGTGCGCTCGGCTATAGCGCGTCGACGATCGACGTAGATAAACCTCTATCCGACCTTGGCTTTGATTCCCTCATGGCTGTGCAGGTACGGAACGCTATCAAGGCGGCGCTTCATGTTGATATTGGTTTGAGAGACTTGCTGAGCGGTCTGACGATCAGCGAAGTGGCAGAAAATCTCGAACACAACCTGAGCCTGTCCGAGACAGAACCAACGGCTGTCGGAGACGAGATGGAATGGGAAGAAGGTACTCTCTAGGTTGGATACCAGAATACTTAGTGGATGCCCGCTACCGAGAATTGCCTGCCGATTGTGCCCATCTTCTCAATCGGCTCGCCGGGCGGGGGTCCATCATTCGTAGAGAACCAGAATATTCTCAGGCGACCTCCTGCGCCATGACATGGCATATGGGCCCAGGTTCAACGCACTGGCGCAATTTAAACCTTCGCATGAGACGAAGAACGTCCCTTTCGGGACGCCACGAAAACAGCTTGTTTTATCGGAGAATTCTGGAGCGGGCGAAGCGCTCCAATCAATTTTTATTATTGTTATATTTCAATGTATTAGTACGAATCTATCATTCTATTGTAGGGATATTTGTAGGTATTTTTGTAGGGATATTATGATCCACTTTATTCGAGCCCAAGAAAGCAGATTCGAATTGGAGATCCAAGAAACATATT